>OHUR01000026.1_pt1 | contig 99800 bp, 100 predicted proteins | sample 1579251 | NCBI WGS metagenome assembly OHUR01 (sample SAMEA3882528, study PRJEB24775) | human gut metagenome | biome: human-associated habitat; feature: intestine environment; material: feces | place: Netherlands | collected 2009/2010
TTAGGCTTCTTCTCCTCAGCTGCCTTAGCTGCTTCTTTAGCTGCCTTAGCTGCTTCTTTAGCTGCCTTAGCTGCTTTACGCTTAGTATCATACTCAACATAATCAACAATGCGCTGAGAATTGTTGTACAAGTTCTCACCACGCTTGATAAGACTTGCATCAGACTTGATACATTCGCCTTCGTCAGTACACAGTGTATAGATGAAGACAGAGTTATAGATGGAAGCTACTTTTACTTGCTTACCGTCTCTTTCCTTAGTCTCAGTGATGATTTTACCATCATTGTCCTTGCGGATGAAGTCAGGAAAGCCTGTTACTTCAACACGACAGATTGGAAAAACTTCACCAATAGTTTCCTCTATTGCCTTGAAGTATTCATCTTCATGTTCCTTAGTACTACCATATGCAGCCATTAACTGCATCACAACAGGTCTAGTTTGCTCTTGCAGCACCTTTCTTAGACCTGCTTGTCTGAACTCGCACACTGCATAGCGTGCTTTGCCATCTTTAGAGGTCTTAACCTCTACTTTCGTAAGTTCGTAGTTCTTTACGTCTTTATCCTTGATAGACAAATCCATAATATTTTACGGTTACCTATACACCATAAGGTTCTATTGACACATTAACTCTTTGACGGGGGATTTCCCCTACTTGTTAGGAGAGGGGACTTGATATTGTACTGGTCCTCACTCTCAATTGCACACTATCAAAATTTTTATAATATTTTATTTTGGTTCCCGTTCTCACTAATACCCCCAAAAATATTTTTTATAAAAAATTTTTACAACATTACCTTGGTATGCACGTTACTATATTGTGGTCATACCACACTGAAATAAGAATTAGGTTATACGGCTTAATCAATAAGTTTAATCATTAAAATCAATTATTATGTTTAGGAAATACCTATATGAGTTAATCGAAGATGATAGGCTCAAAGAAACAGAAATGTTTAGAGAGTATGAAGATTGGTGTGAAGAGTCTAATTTAGTATCTAAAGCTGCATTTTGTGCAGGGTTTGATGCTGCATTAGCTTGGATTGAAGAAATCATCATGAAACGTACTACAGAACAAAAAATGACTATGGAAAATAGACGTTGAATTAAGGGGTATTTCGGTACCCCTTTTTATTTTTATATTATGATATTTGAACAAGAATTAAAAGATAAAGGATTTGAAATTAAAGATAATCAACTCTATTATGAATTTAGTGACTTTGAGCTATTAAGAGCTAGAGTAAGTGAATGGGATTGCGCTGATGGTACTAAAGCTTTGAAAGTATCAGATCTTAGGTTAATGAATCCTATGGAGGAAGGTATGGCTCATATGATGATTTCATATTCACTTTACTTTAGGGATATTAACAAATTTTATGAATTATTAACACTTTTAGGTTATAAGATACGTTAAAAATAGTTAAATTATGTTAAAAGAATTAACAGTTAAAGAGGTAGAAGCTATCCTAAGTAAGGATAATAATGTGTATGGTATAGATAGTATTGGTGATCATGTATATAAAATACCAGGTTTAGGGTATACTGGACCTAAAGGAGCTACTAGATTTGTAAATGAATTAAGGCAACAAGTTAATGAATTAACTACGAAACTCTCGTAGATATGTTAAATAATTATAAATAATGTTAAAATGACACATTGTGAATGGCTAGAAGAACATGGTTTTATTAATATAAAAGACCATTGGAATGGTAATTGGAACTATAGAACTTATCAGAAAATATATGAAAATGGTGATCTCATAGAAGTAGACATTGAAATAGATTCAGAAAATGATTTTATGGATGAGTACTTGGTAAATTGTGAGTTATTCTGTAAGAATAAAAATGGTACTCATGATAGCTTTACTCTAAAATAAAAATTTATTATTAAAGAAAAATGGAACAAAATTAGATTATAATACGTTCCTACATCCAGAGTAGGATATAATAGTAGTTTAAAATGCAATTAGTAGTAATATAAACCATTACTCTTACTCTAGATAACTGCAGTATATAATATATTATTATCAAACTATATCATGATGAATGAACCAAAATACTTAGAAATGATTAGACAAGGAGTTGTTAACATAAATGGTGATGATTTTAAAATAATCAGAGCATATGATGGATGCAGAGGGTGTTATTTTAGACAATTTGAAAACTTTAGTGGGTGTCTAAATAATGTTGCACAAGGTATTTGTTGTAGTGCTGGTGGTCACATTCTAAGAAAAATTTCAGAGTAATAGAACAAAAATTAATTAAGTACGTTTAGCCAGTATGGAAAATCAACAGGACATATTAAAAACCGTTATAGACGGTTTAGTGTATATCCCTACTAAGGATATGATAGTTAAACCCTTAGAGGATGAATACGTAGAGAAAGAAATTATTAAGCCAGTAGAGACTGGTAAAAAGGACGAAAATGGTTATGATATTAATGACACTGAAACAGTTAAAGAAAAAGTGTTAACTACATTCAGAAAAGGTATTGTATTACGTCTGCCATCTGGATATCAGTGGCAAGATGAGAACAATCATCCTGAAGTAGGTGATGTGGTAGCATATCCTAGGAAAGCATCGATTGATTTTGATTTGTTTAAAGATAGTCAATTAGTAAATCCTTATAATGTAGTAGCCTTTGTAAAAGGAGAAAAATATTTTAAAGACTAAGCGTAGTCTTAATTAATCGTGGTTGTAGTTGGATGTACTAGGGGTTAGCATAAAGTTAACCCCTTTTTTTATTGTATAAAATATGCAACTTTTTTTGAATATTTGCGTTATATGGATATGATTAAAGAAATGATAAATAATATGTTGGGTGAGTACTCAAAGTTCATTCAAATACAAGATGATGGTATAATTAAAGTGTTTGTTCCAGAAGACGTTAATAATCCTTCTATGGAAAATGCTACAGAATTAACATTATCCAAGAATGAAGCAATTAGTCTAATGGGTTTAGTAACCCAACCCAAACAATACGAAGTATGTGATTCTTCAAACAATTGCAGAATCATATTTGAAAAAGATCCTGATTTTGACGTAAACAAGTGGATTAAATTAGCACTTGGAACTATTAAAAAATAAATACTATGTCAGATTACCGAGTTACTATTACAACAGTCAGGGAAAAATGCCCATTTGATGCTAAACGGAAAAGCAAAGAATACTGCAAAGTGTGTAAAGCTTGGAAAGATCCTTGCTCAGGATTAGGTATAGAAACTACTATTTCTTCAAGAAAGATTGGAGAAGATAAAATGAAACAAATTTTAAATATTATTAAATAATATGATTACAGAATACAAAGTTATTAAACCTTTTGGTGTATTGAAATCAGGTGATATCCTTACTTTGGAGGATGGTATGTATACATTCTCTGATGAGAAATCTTCTAACTCAGAAAACTATTATTCTCAAGTAAATGTAGCTGTGTCTAGTAATATGATTGAAGAGTATGCTAAAAGTGGTTTAGTTGAACCAATTGAAAATGTTACTGTTGAATCTAAGGATGAGAGTAAAATCAAACAGATTCGTACTATTATTGCTCAATTGAAAAATACTTACAATCAACGTAAGAACAATATTGAAAAGAAGTATCAAGAAGGTAAAATTCAAACTTGTGTAAAGGTAGAGCACGATACTGTATACTTCAATATGATGAAATTGTTAAATAAACTCGAGACAATCATAAATGAATAAACTAGTAAAAACCGTATCAAATGAAGAATTGATACCAGAGTTTTTACAAGCGCTTAATGGAATACTTAGGCTAACCGATAGAGAGCTTGAATTGATGGCTACACTTATCAAAATGGATATGGAATACGTTAAGGAACCTAACTCAAATAAGAATGTAGCAAACAGATATAATAGAAAATATATCATTGAGAATTTAGGTATTACTAAGGATAACCTAAGTAGATACATTAAGTCTTTCAAAGAGAAGGGTATTTTAATAGCTGGACCTGCTGAAGACGAACTTAGCGTAAATAAGGCTCTGATACCAGTTGTTATTGGAGATCGTTTGCAACTAACGATAATACTGAGAATAAAATGAAATGTTTAGATATAAAAACAGGTTCCATTCTTATCTATAAGAAATATGGTTTACTAAAATGTTGGTGGAATAAATTAATGAGAAAAGAATTACCATTTAATAAGTATACTCTTTACTTTGGAAATTCTTCTATGTTTGTAGAAACCACGAACATCAAAGTAAAAGAAAAAGATAGATATATAATTTTAGAACCTATCAAACCATATAGTAAAAAGGAAGAAAAAGCTCTTAAGTTAGAAGTAGTAGAACACGTTATGATGAACAATGACACAAAGGATGTGTTTAGTGTGATAAATATAATTAGACCTTCTACAATAGACGTAGAATCATTTACAATCGATGGTTTGCTTAAAAATAAATACTATAGAATAGTATATGATTCAAAAGGAAAAAACTTCTAATATCTATATACAATTAGCAAATAAATATAATATTCCACATCAAGTAGTAGAAGTAATTTGTAATCATCCATTTAAATTTGCAAACAGAGTTATTTCAAATGATGAAGATACTAAAACAATAATGTTTGGGTATTTATTCAAAATCAAACCAAAAAGAAAGTATGAAAAAACCAGAGAGAATGAAAAACAAAACAACTAAAGCTTTTTTATATCAAAATCTATATCCTGTAAATCTTTATGTTACTACTCTGGATGATTGGGAAGATGCTTGTGATTTTTTTGATTTCTTTCTTACTACCAAAGAACTTAGAAATGATGAACCAGAAAGAGATCGTCCCAAACTAAGTAGTGTAATGGGAGCTACGTTCTTGGTCAGAGAGAAATATTCTAGAGCTGTTGGTATATTAATAGTACTAGATGATTTCCATTGTTCTACTTTAGCTCATGAATCAATCCATTATGCAGATGCTGTATATGATTATTTATCAATGAATGCAGAAGGATATAATGAAGGAAATGAACAATATGCTTATTTAGTTACTTGGTGTGTGGAACAACTTGAAGATTTTATAGAATGCAAAAGGAAGGAAAAAAGAATGACGAGAAAGATGACAAAACAAGATGGGAATTAATGCCTCTTGATTGTCTTGAAGATATTGCCAGAGTATATACAGAAGGAGCTAGGAAGTATGGAGAAAATACATGGCAATATCTTGATAATGGTTATCAAAGATACAAAGGAGCTCTTTTAAGACACTTGTATAGATCAGAAAACGAAACATTCGATGAAGAAACAGGATGTAGACATTTAGCTCAAGTAGCATGGAACGCAATAGCATTACTCTGGTTAAGTAAAGCTGAAGAACCTGATTTAATTGACAAGTTTTCATCAAATGTTTTTGGTGGTATTAAAAATGAAGAAGTATTCAATAGTTCATTTGGGGATAGTCAATTCTTTTACGAACAAAAAACTAGTACATCATTACCAGATAATAATATACAAGATACATGTGGAAGTAGAGCCAATGAATCAAATGAAGAACTTGAAGACTTATTTCACGAATTTATAAAAGAAGAAGAAATCTGTACATATAATCATGACAATAGACGAGAAGCTGGACAGAATTCTGTGGAATCAAGAAGTGATGTTGATGTACCTTCAACAGATACTAAAGGAATCAAGCAAAAGTCAATTTCTTGAAGATTACAGTGCAAACTTAGCAGCACAAGCAACAGAAATAATATTAGGACACAAAATAGTAAGAAAATAATATGGAATTAAAATTTAAGAAATTACAAGAAGACGCAGTATTACCTAGTTATGCTAACCCTAATGATGCTGGTTTAGATTTAACAGCAGTCTCCTTTACTCAGGAATTTGATAAGAGTGGTAAGTTAGTATTGGTATATCATACAGGTTTATCCGTAGAGATTCCTGAAGGTCATGTGGGTTTGATCTTTATGAGATCATCAGTTTCTCAGAAGTCTATGTCAATGTGTAATGCTGTAGCTGTTATAGATTGTGATTATAAAGGTGAGATTCTTGTTAAGTTTAAGATTACTACAGATGCTCTTCCTACAATTTATCAACCTGGTGAAAAGATTGCTCAGTTAGTAGTAATGCCTTATCCGAAGATGGAGCCTGTAATCGTAGAGGAATTATCAGGTGAAGATCGTGGTGGTGGATTTGGTTCAACTGATAAAAAAGAAGAAAATGAGAATGCAGAACAGGGACGAGAAAGCGGAGCAACTGAAGGAGATAATCAATCAGTACAGTAAAAATCCAGAGTACGTTAATGCATTTTATACTCAACAAGAGGCGGTAGATGCATTGAATAGACATTACAAAAATAGATACATTAAAATAAATTTAGATTAATATGAATACGTATATTTATGCAGGTGGCAGCTCATTGTTAACAATGAAGGATAACGATATTAAGAATTTTGATACTATTAGTAATCATTACTTAAATATTGATTGGGCTTGGGTAATTGAGGAAGATGGTACCTTTGTAGCTAATGAAAAAGAATATGATGTAAAAGCTGGTGATGTAATATTGGCTCTCTATGCTGGTTATAGAGAAAAAGAAGTACCGGTTAAAGATAGAAGAAAAGTTAGAGATTTTGTTATTATAAGAAATGAAGATTATTATAATAATTATAAATTGAATAAAGAATACGATCAAAATCGTAATATGAAGGATTGCGATTGTTGCGAACCTTGTGTTACGGGAGCCTAAAAATGAATTTAGCAGATATAGTTGGTGGACAAGTGGTCATACATCCAGACATGTTGGCCATTCCACCATTTAAAAAACTTTGGGATTCATTTAAAGATAAAGATTTAGCAACAAAATACTTATGGTACATAGTACTTAAAAACAAATACGATTCTCCTTATGTAGAAACTATGGAAAGAGATCTAATAGAACCTACATTAAAAAAGGAATTATTTGGAAATGAAAACTATGAATTACCAGAGATAGTAACACAAGCAGAAGATAGTTGGAAAAGCAGAACATATTCCTTACTTGAGTATATGTTAGATGGATTACTATTGAAACTTGAAGGTGCTGCTAAATACTATCACTTATCTAAAGATGATGAAATGGATTTAGATTCTATTAAGAAACTTACAGATGGTGCTAAGAACATGGCCGGAGTAATAGAATCTATTGTGAAACTTAAATCTCAAGTAAGAGCAGAGGAGATTAAGAATAGCAAAGTTAGAGGCGGTGGAGAAATGAACCCATTTGAATTACCAAAAAAGAAGTTGTAGAAACTACGACACAATAAAAGACATTATAAAAACCTGCCCGTTAAGGGCTTAAAGAAATTGCAATTATGGCTAAAACTAAAACTAGTAAAAAGAATACTAAACCGACAATGATTATTTTTGATTTTACTGAGGTATATAACAACATGAAAGCAGAGCAAGAAAGAGATTTGGCTGAAGCTGCTGCTTATGCTATATCACACATGGATGAAAAAACAGAAAATAATCACACTACTAAAACTAGTTTATGGCAGAAAATTAAGAACCTGTTTAAACGAAGAAAGTAATTTATGATTGATTTCACAAAGAAAATCAAAAATAGTGATAAATTTAGAACCCCGGCACTAACTTATATAGAGTCGGGGTCTTATTGTTCCTTCCCAAAAGGTACATCAGAGTATTTCAATTTTTGGGAAACAGAGGCCGATAGATGCATTAATGGTTATACTGCAGATGATGGGGACTACATCACTGGGTATAACTATTTTTATTTAAACTATTGCCCAATTCAAAGAATTGTATATAAAAATAAAAAGAATAAACAAGGGCAAGAAGAGTTAATCAAAGTAAGAGAATTAGCATTTCCAGACTTTTATGATTATGATTACTACTATTTTCAAGCTATTGAAAGTGCACAAGATCAAGGTAAACACTTGTGTGTAGCAAAAGCTAGACGTAAGGGTTATTCCTATAAAGGTGGTGCTATGCTTTGTCGTAATTTCTTTTTGATACCTGGTTCTAAGTCTTATGTATATGCATCAAATAAACAGTATCTTACTGATGATGGTATCCTTACTAAGGCTTGGGATTATATGGACTTCATAGATGAAAATACAGCATGGGGTAAGAAACGACAAGCTGTAAATACTAGCATGCGTCGTAGAGCTTCTATGATTGTAACTGATAATTTTGGTAATAAAATTGAAGTTGGTTATAAATCAGAGATAATAGGTGTATCATTGAAAGATAACCCAGATGCTGTACGTGGTAAAGCAGGTATGTTAATACTTTGGGAAGAGGCAGGTACTTTCCCTGAGCTTAAAGCTGCATGGCAAATTGCTAGACCATCTGTAGAACAAGATGGTGTTGCCTTTGGTCTGATGATTATGTTTGGTACTGGTGGTGATGAAGGTCCTGCAGTAATGACATTACGTGAAGCATTTTATAATCCTAAATCATATAACTGTATAGGTTTTGAGAATATATGGGACGATGGTATCCAGAGTAAAGAATGTGGGTTCTTTATACCTCAACATACTAATTTGGATATACGTGATGAAAATGGTAAGCGATTGTACATGGATGAAGATGGTAATACTCTTCATGAAAAAGCAAGACAGTTTATTTTAAATTTACGTGAAGAGGAATTAAAGGAGGCTACTAGTTCTCAACAAATAGATAGATACGTAGCAGAACACTCTGAATCTCCTGCAGAAGCATTTACTGAATTATCTGGTAACATATTTCCAAAGAAAGAATTACAAAAACAATTAGCAAGGATAAGAACTAACACTAAGTTACAGAATCATAAACAAGTAGGTACTCTTACTCTAGTTAATGGAGAGATAATTTGGAATATACAGAAAACAGGAGACATAACCGAATTCCCATTACCAAAGAATTCTGATCCTACTGGTAAAATAGTTATATGGGAACACCCAGTTAAAGATGCACCATTTGGTTTATATATAGCTGGTATTGACCCATATGATCACGATCAATCAGGTACTAATTCATTAGGTTCTTGTTTTATATATAAACGTTTTCAAGACTTTGAATCATATTCAGATATCATTGTAGCAGAATATACAGGTAGGCCAAAAACTGCTGAAGAGTTTTATGAAAATGTTCGTAAGTTACTTATTTACTATAATGCAAAAGCAATGGTAGAAAACCAGAACACTGGTTTATTTACTTATTTCAATAACAAACATTGTAGCCATTTACTTGCTGATCAACCAGACATCATTAAAGATATTGTTAATAATTCTACAGTAAATAGACGAAAAGGATGTCATATGAATAGAGAAATCAAACTTTGGGGAGAAGGTAAGATTAAAGAATGGCTAGAAGAACTTAGGGATCAAAAACAATTAGGTTTAAATACTGTATTGTCTGAACCATTTCTAGAGGAACTTATTCAATACAATGACAAAGGAAATTTCGATAGAGTTATGGCATTTATGCAGGTAATGGTCTATAGAGAACAATTGTATAATATACAAGTAAAAAAGAAAGAGGATGTTGAAAAGAAAATGAGATTGTTTGATAAACCATTGTTTAAGAATACAGATGATTCATTTACATTCATGCCTTTAAATAATAATACAACCACATTTATGTTTACTAATTAATATGGAAAGAACAGTCAACTCGTTTCCTATCCAAAGATTACCGCTCAGCAAGAAAACTGAAGAATGGCGTAAAGATTGCGTAGATTATATCATTGGAATATCCGGTATAGCTTCATCTGATAGTATACCAGACGAAGAAGAAATGCAAAGCTATTATGATTTATATAATAGCATTTATAATGAAAAAGATCTAAAGTATGTTACTAATCCTTTCAATCAGGATGATGGTTTTCCAGCAATGGCACAGGATTATAATATAATACGACCAAAAGTAGACTTACTATTAGGTGAAGAAACAAAACGTCCATTTAACTTTAGAGTGTGTCGTACTAGTGATATTGCTAGTAGTGAAGTACAGGATAAGGCTAAACAGATGTTATTAAATTATATGCAAGCTGCCATGCTTGCTAAGTTAAGTCCAGAAGATCAAGCTAGATTCCAAGAAGGATTACAAACAGGTGAAATTCAAACACCAGAACAAATACAAAAGTATTTAACAAAGGATTACAAAGATGCAGCAGAAACAACAGCATATCAAAGTCTATTGTTCTTACTTAAGAAAGAAAACATTTCCCATGAATTTATGAAAGGCTTTAAAGATGCACTTGTTGCAGGGCTTGAAGAGTACTATATAGGAATTAGAAATGGCGAACCAGTTATTAAAAGAATCAATCCTAAAGATTTTAAGTATCCTGCAGAAGAAGGTATTGAATTTATTCATGATGCATCTTGGTGTTGTTACAGATCATTAATGTCGTGGAGCCAGATATACGATCAGTTTTATGATAAACTAGATGAAAAGCAATTGAATGAATTGTTAGAAATAGTAGATCAAAAACCTACATCGGGATTTGGTCCAGACAAAAGTCCAGTAGATGATTTTGTTCATTATAACTTAAAATCATACAATAAATTACCAGACCATAATCCTTATGGAGATCCAGATAACATTGTAGTTTATCATGTATGCTGGAAATCACTTAAAAAGATAGGGTTTGTTACAATAATAGATCCTGAGACAGGTATGCCAGATGAAATACAAGTAGATGAATATTATAAACCTACTGGTGAAGAAATCAATGTTGAATGGAAATGGATTATTGAAGTATGGGAAGGATATAGAGCAGGGGATGATCTTTACTTTGGTATGCAACCATTAGAGTACCAATTCCGTAGAGGAGACAATTTAAATAGTGCTAAATTACCATACACTGGTGCAGCTTATAGTAATACAAATACTAAAGCTAAATCATTAGTTGCTATCATGAAACCATTACAATACATGTATATCATACTTTGGTATCGTCTTGAAATGGCAATAGCTAGAGACAAAGGAAAAATACCTGTAATAGATGTTACTCAAATACCTAAGAGTATGGGTATAGATGTAGATAAGTGGATGCATTACTTAGGGGCACTTGGCGTAGCATTTGTTAATCCATACGAAGAAGGTTGGGATATCCCTGGTAGAGAGGGTGGTAAACCATCACCATACAATCAGTGGACTTCTATTGATGCAAGTATGTCTAATACTATTAATACGTACATTCAATTACTTGCAAAGATTGAAGAAATGGTGTCTGAATTGTCCGGAGTAACAAAACAAAGACAAGGTTCTATTTCTAGTAATGAACTAGTAGGTAACGTAGAAAGATCTGTAGTTCAATCTGCTCATATTACTGAACCGTGGTTTTGGTTACACAATCAAATTAAAACACATGTATTATCAATGTTATTAGATAGTGCTAAGTTTGCATGGAAAGATGACAAGAAATACTTAAATTATATATTTGATGAAGGTACTAGAACATTCTTAAGAATGGATGATAATTGGTCATATGAAGACTTTGATATTTTTGTAACCGATAGTACTAAAGAAAGTCAAGCCATTGAACAACTTAAGAGTCTTGTACAGCCAGCTATGCAGAATGGTGCATCATTGTTAGATGCTGCTGAAATATTTACTAGTGACAATCTGAGTGTAATTAAATCCAAATTACAAGATATAGAAAACAACAGATTGGAGCAACAACAAGCAATGCAAGAACAAGAAAATCAACAACAGCAACAGCTTGTTGAAATGCAGAATCAAGTTAAGGAAGAAGAACTTATGCTTAAAGAAGCTGAACTTGATCTTACTAAATATAAAATTGATCAAGATAATGCTACTAAGATTACTGTGGCTCAGTTGAATGCTTATAGAGGATCTGAGAATATGGATCAAGATATGAATGGTATACCAGATGTACAGGAAATTGCACAAAATGCTTTACAACAACAAAAAATAATTTCAGACGCAACAGCAAAACAATTAGACTTAGCTAATAAGGCTAGGGCAGAAGAAAACAAAAAAGAGATAGAGAATAGAAAAATTGAAGCTCAAAAACAAGCAGAAAAGTTACGTAATCTAATTGAAAGAGAAAAAATTGCTTTGGAGAAGAAAAAACTAGAAGAAGCAAAAAAATTACAGTATCAGAAAGACAAAGCTGCTTTAGAAAGAGAAAAACTTAAAGCTAAAACAGCACTTAAGAACAAAACAAATGCTGAAGCAGCTAGATCCAAAAAGAAATAGATATGAATGAAATTTGGAAAGATATTGAATTTACTGATAATAAATATGCAGTCAGTAATTTAGGAAATGTTAAACGAAATGAACATTACACTACTATTGGTCCAACTAAAAATAGAAAAGAACCATCTACTATCTTTTACAAAGAAAGACTTGTAACTAAATATATTAGTGTGGACGGATACGAAATTGTACATATTACAATAAATAAGAAAACACAGCCGTACAAAGTACATAGACTTGTAGCTAATGCTTTTATTCCAAATCCACATGATTTACCACAAGTTAATCATATAGATGAAAATCCAAAAAATAATGTGGTTACAAATCTAGAATGGTGTACTGCTAAATACAATGCTAATTATGGTACTAGGAATAATAGACTCAGAATAGCAAATGGTAAAAAGGTCGGTCAATTTGATAAAGATTGGAATCTGATAAAAATTTGGGATAGTCTGTCAGAGGCAGCAAAACATTTTAAAGCTTCTACTACTGTATATATTAGTAGGGTTTGTAAGTGTCAAGCAGGTAGAAAAACTTATAAAGGATTTAGATGGAAATATATAGAAACTAAAAAATAGGAGATAATAATTATGGCTTGTAAAGGAGGCTCTAAAAAGGGTGGAAAAGGTAAACCAGGTAAGACAGGTAAATAAATATTACTAGTATGAAATGGAAAGATTTATCTCTTAAAGAGAGAAAACAAATATACGATAGTGTCAGGGTAAATAACCCTGATGCTACGTATCTTGATATCAAGCAACAATTTGATTCCATTCCTGCATATCAAGATGGTAAAGGTAAGACCATAAACAAAGCAGATTTACCACCTGAATATAGGACTGGTACTCCTGAATACTTTGAAAGACAAAGGAAAATATCAGGTGCAGTTAATACAGTTCAACCAGAAGCTTACATTACTCCAGCTGGATACATTAAAGATGCAGTTAATTTTATTGAAGATTTAGGTAAGGGAGATTATGCTGGAGCTGCTATTGATGCTGCATTAAATCTAATACCTTGGGGAGTTGGAAAAGGCATTAAAAAACTAAAATCCAAAGTAGGAAGAATTATTGAGGGTACTGAAGTTGATGGGGTTAGTGTTCACAGTTTTGCTCCTACTCAAACTAAAAAGAAAACTAGAAAGAAAACAGAAGAAAATTATGATTCTGAATTTTCTGAAGTATTAAGAAAAGATAGAAATTCTAAGAAGTACCAACAAGAAATTTCTAGAACAATAGAACAAGCAATTTTTCCAGATGAAAGAACTCGTGAATTAGTAGAAAATGTAGACAAAACATATGGAACTAATTATAAACGAGCTTATTCTAATATTGCATATAAAGACATGACTAAAAGAGGAAGTTATGTCAAATGGGGTGATACGGACAAAGATGGTTATGGGCAAATAAATATAAAAAATATTAAAGATAATGTATTACCTACAGATATAAATGATTATAATATAATATTAGATAATAATATTTATATGCCAGGAACTGCCAATCATGAGTTAGGACATGTAGCGGACGGCTTAGCTGGGTCTAGGAAGATTCAGGATTTTGATAGTGGTAAAGAATATATTACAAATACTTATTTAAATTATTTAGCAAATCCTAACAATGCATATAGTTCTGCGGAGTTAAGAAAAATGGGATTATTTGATGCTGCTGGTAGTAGGACATACTTGTTGAATCCTACAGAAGCTAAAAGTCATATGTTAACTCTAAAGAGATCATTAAAAGACTCTGGTAAAATTACAAACTGGAGTACTCCTGTAGACGAAAAGATGATTTTGGAATATATGAGAAATCCAACATCAAATAAAATGGTTAAGAATCAATATGATTTGTATAGAAATAAAAACGAATATATTGATAGACTAAATAAATTAATTCCTATGGAAATTTTAATGCCATTAGGTGGTGCTGGATTCGCAGGTTACGAACTAAATAAAGAATAATCAATATGGAAAATTTATACCCAGTATACCCAATTCCATCTTATAAAGATGGAGGTATACATATCAAGAAAAAGAACCGTGGTAAGTTTACGGCAGCAGCTAAAAGAGCAGGGATGGGTGTTCAAGCGTATGCCAAAAAAGTATTAAAAGACCCAAATGCAAGCCCAACTTTAAAGAAGAGGGCAAATTTTGCTAGAAATTTTGGAGGCAGAAAGAAAAAATAACAATTACAATCTAATTATAATTAATTATGGAAAACAATAGTAACGATACACTATTTGGATTTACAGCTATAACTGATATGTTTACTGAACAAGTTGGTAACAACATTCATCAAGATGATGATATTGATGATGAAGAATTAGAGAGACTGAAACAAGAGTCTGCTAAAGCTAGACCTGCTACTCCTGGATCTAAAAATAAAAAGACAGAAGAAATAGAAGAGGAAGAAGAGGAAGAGGAAACTGAAGACATCGAAGAGGAAGAAGTAGAAGAGTCTAAAAAATCTAAAAAAGCTTCTAAGAAAAAGGATAAAGAAGAGACTGAAGAAGAGGAAACCGAAGAAGAGATTGAAGAAGAATCTGAAGAAGATGAGGTTGAATCTAAACAAGTATCTGCTTTATTTGATGCAATCGCTGAAGAATTGGAATGGGACTTTGATGAAGAAGACGAAGAAGAAAAACCAAAGACTGTAGAAGAATTGGTTAAGTATTTTAAAGAAGTAATTGAAGAACAATCTACTCCAGAATATGCAAGTGAAGATGTTGCAAAATTAGATGAATTTGTTCGTAATGGTGGTAAACTAGAAGACTATTTCTCTATTACTCCGGACATCGATATTGATAATGTTGATATTGAAAATGAGAATGAACAAAAGACAGTACTAAGAGAATTACTGGCTAGAAAGGGTTACAGTGATAAACAAATTGCTAAGAAAATCGAAAGATTTGAAGATGCCGGAGTATTAGAAGATGAGGCTAGAGATGCTGTTGAGGAACTTCAGGAGATTGTTGCGAAAGAGAAAGAAGAGCTATTAGAGCAACAAAGAATCAAAAAGGAGGAAATGGTACAGCGCCAACAAAAGTTTTTTGATGACGTTGTCGGTGAAATAAAGTCCTTGGACAGTATACGTGGTATTAAGATACCAGCTAAGGACAAGAAAGAATTATTGGCTTATATATTTAAAGCCGACGCTAGTGGAAAGACCCAGTACCAAAAAGACTATTCCAAGAGCGTAAAGAATTTAATAGAGTCAGCTTATTTTACAATGCGAGGTGACACTTTGTTAGATGCTGCCAAAAAACAGGGTACTAGCTCTGCTATTAAAAATCTGAAAAATAGTCTCAGATCAACAGGCGTTAGTAAAGGTACTAAGAGAATTAATACAAGTTCATCTAACTCTATTTTTAGTCGTGCAGTACAACTACTTTAATTAAAAATAAATTACTAACATTTATATGGATAACGGAATTTTAAATAATTTACAGATCGGTAGAGGTAAATGGTTCTCAGATCTTGTTGATGAGAATATGATTTCAAATGCAATGCTTACTAGACCGTATGAAGTAACTCGTGTTATTTCTTATGTATTCGGTTCTAAAGATGATGGTTATAGCACTTCTTTGGATGCAATTACTGGTGGTCTTGGTAATGTAATGACAATTGACCAAAGAGACTACGAATGGTCTGTAATGATCGATAGCGATAGAGCTGTGACAATTCGCTCTGCAAAATGGCAGGGAACAGAAATCACTGCTGCAAATGCTGACACAGTTATGGCAGGTTTGGGTAACACACCTATCATGTTGTGGTTAGAGGACAAATGGTTTGGTCCTGGTGCAATTTTGGAATTTGATAATAGAGAGTATCAAGTACGTGTTTCTGGTGCTCCTTATCAAGATGGTAATGAATGGGTTTATACTTGTTTCATTGCGGATGGTCAATCTAACTCTTATATTCCTGGTGAATATTTGTTAGCTGGTCGTCAAGTATCTCGTTTAGCTTCTGCTTACGAAGAGTACAGTGAAGAGGGTGATATCCTGAATTATAATACTCATTTCAAGATGAGAAACTTCTTGTTTACAACTCGCTTGGATTATGATATTACAGGTACAGCTTATTCTACAGTACTTTGGATTGCTTTGAAAGATCCTAAAACTGGTAAGACTTCTTATTTGTGGTCTGATTATCAGGAATGGAAGGCAATGCGTGAGTGGTCTAAGAGATGTGAGAGAATGATGGTTTACTCTAAGTCTAATGTAAACAAAGATGGTTCTACTTCATTGTTAGGCACAAATGGTCGTCCGGTTTACATTCCTGCAGGTCTGTTGCAACAGATTGCTCCGTCTAACAGACGTTACTACACTGAGTTAACTCCGGAATTATTGGAAGACTTTTTGTTTGACTTGTCTTACAATATTTTAGGTACTAACGAACGTAAGTTTGTTGCTTTGACTGGTGAAATGGGTATGAGAGAATTTGACCGTGTATTGAAACAAAAAGCAGCTACAATGAACTTAATTGATACGAAGTTTATCAGTGGTTCTGGTCAGGCTTTAGTTTTGGGTGGTCAGTTTGTAACATACAAGATGACGAATGGCATTGAGTTGACATTGAAACATTTCCCGTTGTATGATGATACTACTTATAATCGTTTGTTACACCCGGTATCTGGTAAACCACTGGAATCTTATAGAATGACATTCTTGGATCTTGGTAGACGTGATGGTCAAGCTAATATCGTTAAGGTTGTTCGTAAGGATCGTGAGATGGTTATCTGGAATACTTCAGGTTCTGTAGCTCCGGGAACTGGTTACTCTAAGAACAAGTCCACAGTAAGATCTAATGCAAAGGACGGTTACTCTGTTCACTTCTTAGGTGAGATGGGTATTATGTTGAGAGATCCTCGTGCTTGCGGAGAATTGTTGATGGAGGTCGAAGATTAGTTCAAAATAATTGGAACTTATTATGGAAGTTGACGTTTATAATAGTGAGTTTTAAAAATTTACTATTATGCGAACATACGAAGTATATAAGATAACCAACAAAGTAACTAATAAAATTTATATAGGAATAACAAATCAGGGCTCCGGTGCTAGATACAGACATCATTGGTATGAAGCTCGCATCGGAGAACCTGCTCCTATTCATAAATCCATGGCAAAATATGGAGAAGATAATTTCACATTAGAAGTCATTGACTTTGCAGAAAATGCCGAGGAGTTAAAAGAAAAAGAAAAATATTACATAAAATTCTTTAACAGCAAAGATAGAAAAATAGGTTATAATTTAACTGACGGAGGTGATGGAACTTTTGGTAGAAAACACTCTGAGGAAACCAAAGAAAAATTAAGACAAAAAGCTTTAGGTAGAAAAGCTTCTGATGAAGCAAAGAAAAGAATGTCAGAAACACACAAATTAAATTATTCTGATGAACACAGAAAAGCGGTTGCCGAAAGTAACGCCAGACGTACAAAAAAAGTATTAATGTTTGATAAAGATTTGAATGTAATTAAAGAATTTAACAGTTTAAAAGAAGCTGCAGCAGAAACTAAAATTCATTCTACAACTATTAGAAAATCCATAAGAGGAAATAAAATAAGTTATGATTATGTATTTAGATTCAAAGATGCAGTGTAACAACAAAATACTATGGATATTATATTAAAATTCGCCCGTACAAATCCATGGGCTGGAATAGCTAAGTATAAGAATTGTAAAGATTATATCAGTACTTACTGGACAAGATCTGGTAATAGATATACTGGTTTAACTCCAGAAGATGCTAGACGTTTGGAGAAAGAAATGGGATATGAAGAAGGCCACTTATCTCCACAAAGCGGGTTCTGGAAAACATATGCAATTGGTTTAGGTGCAAGAGATAAAGTTTTACACCTTGACAGACCTGAAGATGAACTTGCATATTTATTTTTAAAAGGACACAAAAGAGTAGCAAATGGTATTAATAATCTCAAGCCTACTCATGACTATGTTCTTGTAAATAAAGAAATTGAAGCTGAAGAAGCTAATAAAAGAAACAAAGCTAAACGTGAGGCATTCTCTGAATTTAACAAGATGTCAATTGAGGAAATGCGCAAATGTTTACGCTTATATGGTCACAAGACTGATAACATCAGTAACGAGCTAGTTGAAAGTAGTTTGTTTGATCTTATTGAAAATGATCCTGATAAGTTCTTCTTGATTTGGGTAAACAACAAAGTAAGAGATACTCAATATATCATTGAAGCAGCTATTTCAAAGAATGTAATTCGCAAGTCTAAAAACATCTATTACTATGGTACTGACATTATTGGTAGAAGTTTGGAAGATGCAATTGCTTCATTGAATGATAAAAAGAATCAGGACATCAAAATGACTATACTTCAAGAAATAGAATCTAAGTAAAAGTAAACATGACAGTATTAGAAGCACATATAGCATTTAAGATTGAAGCGGACAAGAATGCCGTTAATATTGGCATATCTGGTTGTCCATCTTTTTTGCCTGAGGAAATTGATTATTGGTTGTATACAGCATATCTAAGTAAGATAGCTACTAAAGCTACTGGTAATAATACTCTTAGAATACCATTTGAAGGTAATATAAAAAGAGTAGCAGATTTAGAGGGTTTAGTAAAAACTGATAAAGGATTGTCTTTACTAAGTGAACCTATAAGTAATAGACTAACTATGAATAATTTCAAATCCAGCATTACTTATGGTAGTGATACTCAGGAGAAACGTATGTACTTCTTAGAAGGAATTTTACATTTTGGTAGTAATAAGATAGCTACAATAAAACTTATTAGTCATGAACAAGCTACTAAATTCTTAGAAACTTACAACAACAAACCTTGGATCGAGGAACCTGTAGCAATACTAGAGGATAATAAGTTAATAGTATTTATAGATAGGGATCTTATGGTAGGTCCCTATACTATAGATATTACTTATTTAGCATATCCGAGAAAGATTAATAATCAAGATATTACGTCTACTCTAGACGAAATTCCAGAGTATATGCAATATGAAGTAGTTAAACTAGCTGCTGACATGGCAATTGAGAATATTGAATCTCCAAGAACTCAAACACATCCACAGTACGTAGCACAATTATCAGAATAGGAGGTATAGATGGACGCAAAAAATATGCAAATGGAATTTGAGCGCAGGATACAATTAATAGATCCTACTCTTACTATAGACCAAAAGCCTAATTCTGATCTTATATTTTCGATACTAAATGAAGCTCAAGATAGATATGTAATGATGAACTATGTTGGTGATGATCAGATGGAAACTGAAACCAACATACATACTAGAAATACAGATTCTATTAAGAGTTTATTAGTAGAAAAAGAGTTAACCGCAACAGGTACTACTCTTAATGGTTTCACAAGATACAGATTACCATATGTATCTACTGAAGAATATTTCTTATATGTACATTCTTTTAGTAAAGTAAAAGGTACATATAAACAATACAAAGATTTTGTTAGAGTAGATAATCAATTAGTTAAGTATAGGGATCTTGGTAAGTTTATTAAAACCGCATACAATACACCTATTGTTAGACAACCTGCTGTTGCATTAGTATCAGATCCTACTACTAAATATAATTATATAGAAGTAGCAGTGGATTCATATACTACATTAGGTAATGTTACATTGACTTACTACAGGAAACCATTAAGATTCAATACTACTAATGGGGCCAGTAAATGTGAACTACCAGAATCAATTCATAGTGAAATTGTAGATTTAGCAGTTAATATGTTTATTACTGAAGGTAAATATAGATTACAAGTAAAACAACCAAATGATCAACAATAATGAAGTATATTGAATTACAAACCGCTTTTGAATTAGAGATAGATCAATTAGACAATAATCTAACAAAACCTACTACTTCAGATATTGAGTATTGGTTAATGGCTGGGTTAGATAAATTTATTAAAACTAGATACTCCGGTATCAATTTTAAGCAAACTGGATTCGAACAAGATCAAAAAAGAATAGATGACCTGCGTACATTAGTTACTAGAAAGTCTTATCAATTCACTACATATCCAGAAGAATATTTAGTTACTCTACCAGATGATTATATGTTTACTGTAGGAGAAACTGCTGTAATATTTAGTTATGATCATTGTTGGCCTGTGGGTCCAAGTGGTCAACCAAGAACTAAAAATACAGATGTGTTAGAAGCCACAGTAGAAAATATAGATAGACAAAGACAAAACACTTTGTCAGAATATAGATTACATGGTAGATCTGCTAGACCATTAAGATTGTATGAAGGAAATGAAATCCATTTGTACACAGATGGTAATTACAACATAAGAAATTATATTCTCACTTACTTGAGAACTCCTAAAAGGATTAGTCTTACTGATGCTCCATTTGATGAGTATACAGATATGCCAGCTGCAACTCATAATGAGATAGTTAAGTTAGCGGTAGAGTTGTATTTGGAAAATAAGGCTAATCCAAGATATCAATCGTATATGAACGAAGTTAGTACAATGGAATGATTATACGAAATAGTTTAGTTTGACGAGGAAATCTGAAACACGAAAGTAGAAGAACTAATCAAAATGTTAAGCTAGACGTCTAATTAAAGTTTAACAAAAATAAAAATAAAAATTATGCTTAATCATGTGAATACGGTACTTATTGGTACTGATGCACCTGCATCTTATACGACAGTAGATGCATTGACAGAAGGTCAGATTGCATTATTTGATCAAAATAGAGCAATTGTAAAAGATGCAGTTGGAGCTAAAGCTGCTAGTTCATTGTACATTGGCGTTTGTGAAGGCAAAGAAGATGTTTATAATGGAGAAGGAACAAAATCAACTAAATCAGTTATTCGTTTTTCAATGCCTATCATGAAGGGTTCTAAACCTAACATGGTATTTAGTGAATATGTAGCTGCAGCTGAGGACAAAATTGTAATTACTGCTACTGATGTTGCTCCAGAAGTTGGTCATCGTTATGTGTTGCGTTTAGTATACACTGACATCTATGAAGCTCCAGGACAATTTACTCATACTTATGAAGTTATTGCAAAGAGTACAAGTGCAACTGATTTGATCACAGCTTTTAAGAATAAGATCAACAAACACAAAGAAGCTAGAGTAGTAGCAACTAGTACAGCTGCTGTACTTACTTTGAATGCAAAAGAAATGCCATACAATGAAGGCATCATGTTGGATTCAAACTATTCTCAGGTTTCTGTAGAAGCATTTATGTGGAAAACTATTCCTTCTGGGTTGTTGAGTAATGTAATGTATCCTATTGCTAATTTAACGATTGCTAAGACTCAAGGTACTCCTGGTAAAGGTAATCCGAAGATTGTTCGTGATCGTGAAAATGCAGCTCTTGGTTACAGAGGTATTACACATCGTGCAAATGGTATCTATCCGTACATTGCTCCTGAATTGAAAGCTGATTTAAATGCTACTTACGATACATTGTCTATCGAATGGGATAACAAATATCTTAGTGATGATAATCAATACATCAAAACAACTCCATTAGCTTGTGAATTGTATGTAAATGCTGGTGAACTTGAAGACTCTGCATTTATGACAGCTTTAAAAGCTTTTGTAGAAGTTGCTTAATCAAAAAATATAATTCAAACCAAAAAGGGGATTGGGAGTAATATCCCTTTCCCCTTTTATTTTATATACGATTGATATGGAAATGAATGAATCATTGTATTATGCAGAAATAAAACTGCTAACTACGTATTGCCACAACTGCCTAGATAACAAAATGAAGGATAAAATAATGATGTTTCTGTTTAAGAAAACACTTTATGATAATGCTACTACTTTGAATCTTGCAGATGATGCAGAACAGTATTATAATGAAATGCTGAATTTACTTGATATGAGAACGTGTAATTGTACTATTGATGACTGTAAAAATTGTAAAGATGGATATTGCGAATTATGTAAATAAAGTTGGTAAATTGGTTAATCAGTCTACAAAGTACAATGCAAAATTGGATAGAGTTTCGATTACAAATCTAGTACTATTGTTGCATTTAGATAAATTAGCTAAATGGGCAGCTAATAATTTAAATGACGAAGAGTTTCCTATTACTCAGGACGACGTAGATAAAATTATAGGGTATCTTCATTGCTTAAAAAAACAAATGAATTTCTATCCAGAAAAAGATATTGATTCTGATTGTATATTAACTGAAGTAAAGGAACATATAATCCAAGAGTAATATGAATAAAAAGATATCACAATTTGAACTAACAACTAAACTGCAAGAGCAAGACCTCATTACCCTTGTACAAGATGGTAGTAATAAAAATATTACTAGTGGAAGTTTTACTACATCACTATCAGGTACATTTGCTACTAATGAGAGAGTAGATGCTGTAGAAGAAGATGTTGAGATACTAGATACTAAAGTAAATGATAATTATAAAGATCTTAGTAATAAGATAGTAGAAGGAGATACTAGTGTAACTACTAATCTTAATAGTGCTATTACTAGTTACTATGATGTATTGAATAATAAGATCATTACTTTAGATACTAAGCATGACACCGATATGTCAGAGATTGGTGGTACTATGCAAGAGTGGATAGATGATATTGATAATAGATCTACATTACAACAATTACAGGATGCTCTCAATAGACTCACGGTAGCTGAGAATACTATTACAGCATTATCTGAACTTATTGCAAATGGTGGAGGTAGTGGATCTGCTCCAGGCTATCATACCCAAAGTACAGCAACTATATTCCCACTATCTGGTTATTATAAAGGTAGCAGTGCGGCTCCATTAACTACTACAGATACATTAAATCAAGCATTATCTAAACTTGAGAATCAAGTAGAAGCAGTTGCAAGTAGTTCTGGTTCTTTACCTGTAATCAAGTATGGAGAAAGTACACCTCCTGCAGATAATTTCTTATATACTTCTTTAAAGACTGCAGAAGATTATTTAAATAAGCATGGAGATACTGCGGATGGTAAAATAACAATGTTACAAGGTTTACAAGCAGGAAACACATTTCGTTCTGGTTGGGACGGTGTTGGAGCTAGTTTATATCCATTAGGGTCTAAATGGAATATGGAATTAGACAATCTGTTTGTTAGAGGTAACATGACAATAAATGAACTTACGGTAAATGAGATTAAAGCCGTAGGTGGTGACATTCTAGTTACTGTAGCAGATATGAAATGCATCGAAGTAGAGGAGTTAGCAGATTCTTATAAATGCTACTTTGATGATCAAGAAGGTACTAAGTACAATCAATTTATAGTTAACGACTTAGCAATATGCCAAAAATTTGATGGTAAAAATGTTAAAAGATATTGGCGTAAAGTAAATGCTACTGGTAGTAATTATATTACGTTATCTAAAGACGTATGCGAGCCAGGTAGTGGTAAACCAGAAGCAGATGATGAAATATTACAATTAGGTCATATGTACGAATCTGATCCAGATTACAATTTACAAATGGATGAGAGACGTAATGCAATTTTTATTAGTGCTAAAGGTGATAATGCTCCTAGAATCTCTTACTATAAAAACATTGATACTTTCTCTCTGGCTGATGAAGATGGCGTGGTAAGAGAAAGAGTTGTAATTGGTGGTGATCAAACTAAATTTGTAGGTACAATTTATCAAACTTCTGACACAGGAATCGTTAGAGTACCTGTGTATAGAGGTAATTGGGTTTCTGGTAACACTTACTATTATTATGATCAAGTAAGTCATAAAGGTAGTTTGTGGATTTGTATGGACCCTAATGGTACTAAAGATGAACCAAATGAGAATGATGATCAATGGCAAAAACAAGTTTCAAAAGGTGAAGATGGTAAATCAGGAGATGACAAAGCTAAATGGGTAGAAATTGTAGGTGATAGATTGTTCTTATTTGATACTCCGGATTTCTCAGGAACTCCTACTCCAAGAACTATTCATTTAACTGCGAATGTATATGGAATGGAAAATCCTACATACGAATGGAAAATGCTTAATGCAGAAGGAACCAAATTGTCTACACAAAGTTCTATAGACTTTCCATATACATCAATGCCTGCAGATTCTCGTACATTGAGTATTCGTTGTACTGTTACAAATTCTGATGGAACTACGTACTATGATGATACTCAATTAGCTAAATTATCAAATGGTGCAGAAGGTCTTGATGCATATTATATTGACTTAAGCAACGGTACTGTTGCAGTACCATTTGATGCAGATGGAGTTACACCATTAATAGATCTGTCTACTATTACTACAGACGTTTATGCATATCATGGTATTAATCCAATCTCTATTAAAAGTATAACATATTCTACTACTTCTGGTGGAGCTACTGTAAGTGTAACTGGTTCTAAGGTAACCCTTACTTCAATAAGTCAGAAACAAGCTAGTATAGACTTAAATGTAACATTAGAAGATGGAGTATCTATAGTTAAGACATGGTATGTTAATAAAGTAGCCAATGGTGAAAATGGTTTTAATGGAGAAGATGCAGCATATGTATATATGTCTGGAGAACAATTCTTTCACTATAAAACAGGTAAAACCATTCCTGAAAACACTACAATTACTCTTACTGCAGATTCATTCAATATAATTAATCCATCTTATAAATGGTATTGGGCAATAGCAGGTACGTATGATTGGCAATTACTAGCTAATGAAACAAATAGTACATTAGTAGTTAGTTATAATGGTATCTATTTTACTAGCACAAAAAAAGATGAAATTAGTTTTAAATGTGTAGTATCAGGAGCAGGAGCAGAGTTTTCAGATTTCATGACTATTAATAATGTTCGTGATGGTGAAAATGTATATAGAGGTATCCTTACAAATGAAAACACTGGCGTACCAGCAGATTCAGGTGGAGTAGTAACAGATTATTCTACAGCTACTACTACAGCTAGATTGAAATATGGTTCTCAAGATATTACTGATTTTAAACTTACTACTTCTTTACAAACTGGTACTGGTAGTGTAACTTATACCCAAAGTACACAAACAATTAAGTGTACATCATTGACTTCTGATTCTGCCATGTGGAGGGTAGATTTTATATCACCAGCAAGTGGTAACAAGGTAGTAGATAGTGTTGATTTTGTTGTCACTAAATCCAAGGCAGGAGTAAACGGTGACGTAGGTAATAGTCCTATACAAATATTCTGTAACACTTCAAATGCTAGTACTAAACCTAGTAGACCTACATTCACATATAGACCGTCTTCTGGTGGTGCAACATCTGGAGGTTATATATGGTATCCAGATCCAAAATATAGTTCATCTCAAACTACTTGGATTAGTTCAGGTAATTATGATCCAAATGCTGGAAAAATGGCTTATGATGAAAGTATAGGTGGATACTGGACTGATCCATTACCACATTCTGGTAAAGATGGTGAAAAGGGCGATAAAGGAGATAAAGGTGATAAAGGTGATAAGGGTTCTTCTGGTTCAAATGGATGGAATGGCCCATCTTTAAGTTATCGTGGAGAATATAGTTCTAGTAAGTATTATGCATGGACAGTTGACCCTGATGTAAGAGATGTCGTTAAATATGGTAGTGGCTATTATATGGTTGCTGATGGAAGAAGAGGTTTAGCATCTTTTAACAATAAAACACCAAGTAGTAATACATCATATTGGTCTTCATTTGGAGCATCTTTTGAATCTATAGCTACTGGGCTATTGTTTGCGGAAAAAGCTACTATTGCTGGTATGGACTTTTATAATAATTGTATTGCGGCTAGTAGTGGTAGATTCTTCTTAGATGGTAGATATGAATCTGATATAAACAATGGCTGGCCAATTATGTCATTTGGTAACAATGCCGTAACAGATGGAAAACCAAGTAACATTGCAGCATTAAAGATCTATGGTGGAGGAACAATAACAGTAGGAGATGGAGAAGTTTCAGCCAATGCAGGTATTACTGGTGGAGGAACTGGTAGTAGTGCTGTAAGATTTTGGGCAGGAAATAATTTTGCTAATAAGGAGTCTGCTCCGTTTAGAGTAACTCAATCAGGATATGTGTATGCTAGTAATGCTAGCGTTACTGGTACTATTTCTGCATCCACTGCTACCTTTACAGGAAACGTATCAGTAGGTTCATTAAGTGGATGGAATATCCCAGGTGTTAAAACTATTTGCCATTACGGTAGTAATTTAAGAGGAACAATTTATTCTCAAGGAGGATGTCAAGTTAGTTCTATAAGTAGAACTGGAACTGGAGAATATACAGTATATCACAATATCGGTCATATAAATTACGTAGTATTGTGGCAAGGACAAGCACGAACTAATTCTCCTTATTCAGATTCTGCTGGATTTAGAGGAACTGTGGGAGTAACTTCTACATCTTCTAGTTCATTTAAAATAATTTGTGTGGATACAGATAATAATAGACATGACGTTGGTGATAAAGATGATGCAATTGATTTAGTAATTATCGGTTATGCTCAATAATATGGAAGAAAAAATATATTTACTTTGTTCAGGTGGAATGATAGAAGCTCCAGAGGATTGGTACAAAGGATTAAAAGAAAGTGAATTTGTAGATTCTTACGAAGGATTACTTCAAGGAGGTTACATGCACCCATCTAGTGAACAAATAGAATTTAATTTAGCCAATCCTAATCTAGATTTATATAATGCTTTTTATATGATTCCTAAAGACACAACTATAGTTAATGAAGAAATAAGAAAGCGTAGAGAGAATTTATATAACACTAGTACAGATAGATTGTATATGGCTTATGTAAAGTACAGAGAATTTGGAGAGGAAGAGAAAGCTGCAGCAGCATATCAAGAATGGAGAGAAGCAGTAGAAAAAATAAAACAAGATAATCCATACTCATTATAATATGATTAAGAATAATGTATATTATGAATGGTTCGCAAGTATAACCGTACCCAATCCAGATCAGGTTGGGTACTGGGTTGACTTGGGAGCAGATTCAAAAGGTAGAATAATTAAAGTTTACAATCGTGATATAGAAAAATGGATTGTACTCTTTGATGTAAGTAAAGATGACTATGTACCACCATTTATTGGTTCTAATGGCAACTGGTGGGTAGACAATAGAGATACTGGAGTAAAAGCTACTGCAGAGACTCCGTATATAGGTGAGAATGATCATTGGTTTACTTATGATCCTATCAATAAAGTATATGTAGATACAGGTATAGAAGCTCGTGGTCTTAGTGCTTACGATATTGCAGTTAAATTAGGTTTCGAAGGTAGTGAACAAGATTGGATTGATAGTTTAAGTAAAGCATCTGAAGATGCAGCTATTGCTGCACTAGATGCAGCTAATAAAGCAAATGAAGCTGCAGATAGAGCTAATCAAGCTGTAGAAGAAATTGAAGGTATAGTTGACGATGCTATAGCTGCTACTGATAAAGCTGAAGAGATTGCTAGTAACCCACCAAAGATCGTAGATAATGATTGGTGGATCTATAACTACGACACTAAACAATATGTTAATACTGGTATATCTGCTATTGGTGATGCTTTCACTTACAAGAAGGAATATCCTTCAATAGAAGCAATGGAAGCTGACTGGGGTACTGCTGATGTAAAGTTAGGTGAATATGTAATTATTAATGCTAATGATGTAGAAGACCCTGATGATGCTAAGGTTTACTTAAAGACTCAGAATGGTTGGAAGTTTATTGTTGACTTATCTGGTATGCAAGGTATTCAAGGTTGGTCAGCATACGAAGTTGCAGTACAACATGGTTTTGTAGGTACTGAAGCAGAATGGGTTCAATCATTAAAACAACCTGCATTAGATGCAGCAGCAGAAGCATTAGAAGCTAAAGCTCAAGTAGAAGCTACTGAACAAGCTGTTAAACAAGCAGAATCATTACGTGTTACTGCAGAACAAGGTAGAGTCAATGCTGAGAATACCAGAGTAAACAATGAGAATACACGTATCTCCAATGAGGATAGTAGGAAAGCAGAAGAGTCTAAAAGAGTAACTGCCGAGAATGCTCGTATTGCTGCTGAGACCTCTAGAAAAGAAGCAGAGTCTAGTAGGGTTAATGCAGAGTCAGATCGTGTAGAAGCGGAAGGTGCAAGAGCAGCAGCAGAGCAATTAAGGGCAAATTCTGAAAGTGAACGTAACACTAAAGAAAAAGAACGTATAGCTAATGAAGCAATTAGAGTTGCATCTGAAAGTGAAAGAGTAACTGCTGAAACTTCTAGAAAGGAGGAAGAAGCTAAGCGTGTAGAAGCAGAAACAGCTCGTGATACAGCAGAACAGGAAAGGATATCAAATGAAGCCACTAGACAGGCAAATGAGGCTGTTAGAGAGACTCAAGAGGCTGCAAGGGAAAAGAATACAGCTGACGCTATAACTGCCGTAAATGAGGCTAAAACAGCTGCACAACAAGCTACTACAAATGCTACTACTGCTGCTAATAATGCTAATACTCAAGCAGCGAGAGCTAAGGAATACGCAGACAATCCACCCAAAGTAGGAGAAGATGGTTATTGGTATCTTTGGGATGAAGTCAATGATGTATATGTAAATACAGGTTGGCCATCTTCAGGCATCATCTTAAAAGGTAGACTCAATAGCCCAGATGAGTTAGGTAATATAGTAGATCCTCAGCTCAGTGATTCTTATATTGTTGGTACAGACTTATACTTTTGGAATGGTATAGAATGGGTCAATATGGGTAGATTCCAAGGACCTCAAGGAGAACCTGGTAAAGACGCTGAACTTAGTAAAGCAGCTATTGAAGCTGTATTAGTAGGTGAAGTAACTACTCATACTCATGATACTAGGTACTATACTAAGGGTCAAACTGATGCTAACATAAAGGTAGTAGCAGATGATCTTGCTAACAACTACTATAATAAATCCCAAGTAGATAGTAAATTTACTTCTGTGTACATCTTTAAGGGATCTGTAGATAGTGTAGAAGATTTACCTACTGAAGGTAATGTGATTGGTGATGTATGGAATGTTCGTAAGAACGATACTAACTACGCATGGACAAGTGAAGGTTGGGATGCATTAGGTGGTACTGCTGAATTAGCATCATTGACAGCTAATGGTTTGATGTCCAAGGAAGACTTTGCAAAGTTACAAGGTATTGAAGCAGGTGCACAAGTTAATAAGATTGAGACTATTACTAAAAGAGTAGAACTCAATGTTGTTAATAAGAATGTAACTATTCCAGAGGATGTTGCAATTGGTCCAAATGAACCTACTAATGATGAAATAATCTGGATGGATACTGATGAGGATTATGACTTTACATTTGATGGTTATAGTAAAGTAGATGCTGATGCAAGATTTGTTCATCAAGTACAAGGTAAAGATTTATCTACTAATGACTATAGTAATGCTGATAAAAATAAAGTAGATAATCTTAATAGTTATGTAACTAGTGGTAGCTTCACACAAGATGCAAACAATGCTGCTATTACATTGAATATTAAAGATCCTGTTACAGATAACAATTCCAATCAAGTACTTACTATTAACAAAGCCACTACTACTACTGCGGGTGTAATGTCTGCTGCTGATAAGACTAAGCTTGATGCTGCATTAACTGCTTCTGATAATATTGCAACTGCTACTAAGTTAGCTACTGCTAGAACTATATGGGGACAAGCATTTGATGGTAGTGCAAACGTTAGAGGGAATATAAGTGACGTGGATGATGTTTACATGAACAATAATAGATCTTTATATATAAAAGATACTAATGGGAAAAATCTTAGTGCACTGTTAATAAATGATCAAAATGGCTTCTATCTGGGTTTTGGTGCTGGCTCTAATGGCTACTTCTCGTGTTTAGACGGAAACATAATTTTATTTAGAACTGCTACTTCTCATACTGAAAGAATGAGGATAACATCTGATGGTAAAGTAGGTATAGGTACTTCTGCTCCAGATAGTGATCTACATGTATCTGGTAATGGATATAATTTAAAATTAAATTGTACAACGGATTCTACAAAAGATTCAACTTTTATATGGGGATCAAGTTCAAATAAAAATACAGCATGGAGAATCGTTGACAATCCTACCAGTGGGTTATGGTTACAATATGGTGTTTCAGGTGCAGACACCCATAACATGACAATAAGCGGTATGAATGCCACTAATTTAAATGCACTTGAAGTAAAAGCAAAGAATTTAACTGTAAATGGTAGTAAAGTATGGCATGCTGGTAATGATGGTACAGGTAGTGGACTAGAAGCTGATACTTTAGATGGATACCATGCAGGGTTTGAAAACTACAATGTAGCATTATATGCTAACTTCCCAAACTGGAGCACTTTGATTACAGATGGTTTACTAAGAGAAGATTATGCTACTGCCGGTCATCCTACTGTTGATTTCTTACAAGCAATATGTAAGTGGACCATTAGAAATTATAAAGATAAATCTGGTATTACTATTCAAGGAAGAATAGGTCCTAATAGTCAAGGCTGGTGTGTAATATCATTGTATAGTAATAATGGATTTGATGAAACAACATTATTACCAAAATATTGTAGTGCACAATATAATGCGTTAAATGGAGAATCATATTTATTTGGTACATACAATGCAGTTTGGTATTGTAATCAAATTGTAACCAATAACAATCTAGAAGATACTCTGGCATATTGGTACGAAAATAATGAAACTGCTTCATCTACTACATGTGCAACAGGTGGTAATAGAAATGTAATTGAATCATTAAGAAGTAAGTTCAAGAGATGTATTGCTAAACCATATGGAGATGATGCTGCATTAATTAGTTATTGTAATGAAGAAAATAGTGCTAATTGGCCCGATGGTTCTGCTATTGATATTGACCTTTCTAGAAAAGAAAATAGAATGGTGTATTTCCCAAAATACTATCATAAAACTGTTGAAAGATCACCTGGCATTTGGAGAACTTATATTTCTGAACAACAAATTGATAGGGATTATATCGAAGAACCTGAAATGTTGTTAAGTACTTTTGAGGCTTATACTAATACTGATGGAACTTTAATGTCTGTATGGGGTGTAGCGTCTACTGCTTCACAAACAATGGCTACATTTGTATCTCAAGCTAAGTCAAATGGTCCTTTATGGAGTATTGGAGATTATAGATCTCATGCTACTATAGCTAGAATGTTTTGTGCTTACTATAAGACCACTAACATCAGTACTTCTAATTCAGCAATACCTTGTTCTGGTGGAACTAAAAGATATAATTATGGAATTACTGGAGCAACTATTACATTGGGTAATAGAGATGGTAAAAAGGCTACTACAAATGATACATCATACTATTCAACTAACTTCCTAGGACTTGAAGACTGCTATTACAGTAAGTGGGAGTTTGTACAAGGAATAAACATTTTAAAAGGTAAATACGTTGTATATGACGGAGGTTCATTCCCAGATAAGGATGTAGCAGAGCTTGAAGCAGCAGGTGCTACTAATATCAGAGTTGTAGGATATGAACCTAATCCAGCTGCAACTGCTGGATATAATGGATGGACTAAAGCCGTAGCTCAAGGTAAATATGGTGATGTAGTTCCTACAGCACATGGTGGATCTGAAACCACTTACTATTCTGACTATAGTTGGTTTAATCCAACAGGAAATAGAATCTTTCTACGGTCGGGTCATTCGGATCATGGTTCTCGATGCGGGGTCTTCTTAGCTGATGCTAATCATGCTTCCTCGTTTTCGTGGACGGCTGTCGGTGCAAGATTAGCCTTTTACGGTAAGATCGTTGTAGTTGATTCAGATACATTTAAGAAAATGCAGGCATAGTCCTGAGTAATATAGATAATTAAATATTAATAACAAGGGCGGGATCTAAAAGAATTACTATGAGATGACTTTATAGTAAGACTGCTGTCACATTATTTCATACTTGAAAAAACAGTCAGGTAATTCAGATAATGGTTCTCAATGCAGAGTCTTCATAGCTAATGCTAATAATGCATCCTCGAATTCATAGACGAATATCAGTGAAATTTTGGAACTAACAGATACTTTCAGATAATTACAAAAATGTTTGTTGAACTTAGATCAGCCTTACCTCTAGGTAAAAGATAACAGGTGCTTTGAAGAGACCCTAGTAGTATTGTGCGAACGGGTCTTACCACCAAAATAGCTTATGAAAAGAATAGGCAATTTATTTAACAGGATAATATCATATGAAAATCTGGTCCGGGCTGAAAAGAAGGCTAGGCTAGGTAAAACTAAAAGATATGGCGTTAAGAAATTTGACAGGAATCCACATGAAAATCTGGTCCGGTTACAAAAGGCATTAATAGAAGATACTTATCGTACTTCGGAATACTGCGTATATACAATCATCGCCGATCGTGGTAACAAAGAAAGAGAAATATATAGGCTACCGTATTATCCAGACAGAATAGTCCATCATGCTATAATGAATGTTATAGAACCTTACCTTGTTAATAGATTTACTGCAGATACCTTCAACTGTTTAAAAGGAAGAGGTATTCATTATGGAGTAAAGAGATTGAAAAGAGATTTAAAAGCTGATAAAGAAGGCACAAAATATTGTTTAAAATTAGATATTAAAAAGTTCTTTCCTTCTATAGATCAAGATGTGTTATACTCACAATTTGAAAAGGTATTTAAGGATAAGAAACTATTAAGATTATTACATCATGTAGTTTATTCTACACCAAAAGGTTTACCAATTGGAAATTACATATCTCAATTTGCAGCAAATTTGAATTTGACTTGGTTCGATAGGTGGATTAAACAAGTATTAAAAATAAAATATTATTACAGGTATTGTGATGATATTGTTATATTACACCCAGATAAAGATTACTTAAGATATTGCTTACAGGAGATTGAAAAATATCTAGCTGATAACTTGAAATTAAAAGTAAAACGTAATTGGCAGATATTTCCTGTAGAAGTAAGAGGTATAGATTTTATTGGTTATGTATTTTACCATGGTCATACTTTACTCAGGAAAGATATCAAAAAGAAGTTTATTCATAAATTAAGTTATAAAAGTAATAATAAGAGGCTAGCATCACTAGCAGCTTATTGGGGATGGTGTAAATATGGAAGCTGTCATAATTTATGGTATCGCTTTACGAGATCTTATAATTTTAAAGATTATAGACAAAAATTATTAAGTGATGATGGAATTAAAAAAAGTACAGGGTGATAATATACCTAAAGTAATAGAATACCTAGGAATGAATGAATGGGCGGTTAGATGGGATATTGAAGAAATTAATTCTGAAGATATACATGGTTATGCTTACTATGAATTAAAGTTTAATGAAGAACCAACTTATGAATCTTTCGTAAGTAAAGTTATTAGAACTAAATATAGTGCAGATGAAGAAGCAGCATTAAAATCTAATATGGTTGAACAATTCATGAATGGAGAAATAATGCGTAGTCGTTTTGAAGAATGGCAAGCATTTCAAAATTGTAGAGACAATGCCAAATCTGTTGGTAGACAAATATTTAATATCTAATTATGGTAATTAAAGTAAAAAATAATGGGGAATGGGTTAAGATACCATACCTGAGCTCGGATAACAATCCAATAATTCCAGAAGCTCCATTAGACGGTAAACAATATGCTAGACAAAGTGGTGAGTGGACAGTAGTCAACATACCAGAAGTAGACTTTACTGAAATAAATCAAAAGATATCTCAAAACACTGCTGCTATTGCTGCTAATACTACAGCTATCCAAAGTAAAGTAGATAAGGTAGATGGATTTGGACTTAGTTCTAATGACTACACCTCTCAGGAGAAAACTAAGTTAGCAGGTTTAAGCAATTACACGTTGCCTACAGCTTCAGATACAGTTAAAGGTGGTATTAAAGTTGGTACAGGTTTAACCATGAATGGGGAAGTACTTAGTGCAACTGGTGGTGGTATGGCAGATTCAGTTGAATGGGATAATGTATTAAGTAAACCAAAATTTGCTACAGTTGCTACAAGTGGTGCATATAATGATTTAACTGGTAGACCAAATTTAGCTACAGTTGCCACTTCTGGTAGTTATGTAGATCTTAGTAATAAACCTACTATACCTACTGTGGATGTAACAAAGTCTTATGTAGATACACAATTAGCTACTAAAGCTAATGCAAGTAATGTATATACAAAAGCTGAAGTAGATAGTAAAGTTAGTAGTGTTTATAGAGTAAAAGGATCTGTTGCTAGTTACGCTAACTTACCTACTGTGGATGTAACAATAGGTGATGTTTATAATGTTAATGATACTGGTGCAAACTATGTAGCTACATCTACTACACCAACATGGGATAAACTCAGTGAAACTGTAGATTTATCTGGTTATGCAACTACTGCTGCAATGAACTCAGCATTAGGTAACAAGGTTGATAAAGTATCAGGGAAATCCCTTAGTACAAATGATTATACTACAGCTGAAAAAAATAAGTTAGCTGGTATTGCAGCTAGTGCAAATAATTACAGTTTGCCTGCAGCTACCTCATCTGTGTTAGGAGGTGTTAAAACTAGTACTGGTATTACTAACTCATCTGGTACAATTAGTGTAACATATGGTACTGCAGCTGGAACTGCTTGTCAAGGAAATGATTCGAGACTAAGTAATTCTCGTCCAGCATCTGATGTTAGTGCTTGGGCTAAAGCTAGTACAAAACCAACTTATGCTTGGACTGAAATTACAAGTAAACCTAGCTGGATTGGTTCATCTAAGCCCACCTATACAGCATCTGAAGTTGGTGCGTTAGCTAGTGGAGGTACTGCAGTAAATGCATCGAAAGTTGCCAATTCATTTATATTTAAAGTAGCAGGAGGAAGTACAGAAGGTACAAATTTGTATACCTTTAATGGATCTGCAGCTAAAACAATTAATGTAGTAGCTGGTAGTAATGTAACCCTTACTCCTACTTCAGGACAATTAAGTATATCTGCTAAAGATACTACGTATAGTGTTGCAACTACATCTGCTAATGGTTTAATGAGTTCTGCAATGGTAACTAAATTAAATGGTATAGCTACTAATGCCAATAATTATTCATTACCAATAGCAACTGGTTCTGTATTGGGTGGAGTAAAAACTGGAAGTAACATTACAAATTCTTCTGGAACTATTTCTTTAAGCAGTGGTAATGTAACTAGTGCATTAGGTTATACTCCTGTTAAAAATGAATCTGGTGTAGCAAGTATTAGGGTTATGACTCAATCTGCATATGATGCATTATCAAGTAAATCAGCAACAACGTTATATATAATTACAGGTTAATATGATAAAGTTAGGAAGTACAGATATAACAAATGTAATGTTGGGAACAACTAAGGTGGACGCAATATTTCTTGGCAATACGAAAGTGTATCCAAATCTACCTGTAGTAGAAGGAGTATATGTATATCACGTGGATAAGAAATTTTATACTTTTCCTGAATTTCAAAAATTATCCAATACCAACATATCTCAAGTTCTTGGGTTTGCTATCGTGGATAGCAACGGTTCGTTTTTATTACCACCTAGAGTAAATCTATCTAATGGCTACAGGTGGTGTCCTGAAAATTTTGATACTTTCATAGTACCAGATGTTGGAATTGGTGTTGATGATCTTAATGGTAGACAAAATACAGAAACATTACATAATACTTTTCAGAATGTCGCTGGATCGAATGAGTATGCTGCTGGATATGCATATAGGTTTACTCCTGTACCGATTGGTACTAATTGGTATTTACCATCTATTGGTGAACTTCTTATAATTTATAAGTATAGATCAGAATTACAAGATTGGGTAATAGATACATTTGGTTTTTCTTATTTTAGTTATAAAGCCTTTTGGTCTTCTACTCAACAAGATGCTACTACAGCTTGGTTACTAGATGCTAATGCTGCTTCATATACCACCTCACCAAAAAGAGAACTTAACACAGCACTTCCAGTAATTAAATTAGGTTAGTTAATAACCGCTATTACTTAGGGTAGTGTCAATTTATAAATAAAGAACTTTTAAACCTTATTGACGTTTACTAAATAAACTGTCAAAAGATATCAGAACGCTAGCTAATCTTGTATTGGTTAGCGTTTTGTTTTTCAATCATCCTCTTTCAAATTATTGTAATGTTACAAAGACTAAATAATATTATATTAACGGCTCAAAGTGTAGCTACAGTGAATTACTTTAAAGAATTAGTTAATGACGGACCGATTAAATTTGTTGCCTGTTTACTGTCTGGTACAATGGGTTGGTTGTCTACATTCTTTGCTCCAATATGGACAGTAATAGTTGTAGTGTGTGTATTTATACTTATAGATGCAATTCTTGGCACCAAAGTATCAATTACTCATGGTGGTAAGTTTGAATCTAGAAGATTATGGTCTACTTTAAAGAAATTCGGAAACTGTGCAATGATAATTTCTTGTTGCCATCTTATGGACACAGAAATAGTAAAGTCAATTGACATGCATTTAGTAGAAGCATTTTCTGGTATTGTTTGTGGAGTTGAGTTATGGTCAATGATCGAAAATTTACAAGCAATTGATCCTACTGGACCGTGGAAGATCTTCAGTAAGTTTATACGTAGCAAAGGAGAAAAGTATTTGGATATTACAATAGAAAAAGATGATTTACCAAAGATAAAGAAACTTGTAAAAAAGATAAAATGATATTTTCCAAAGTAAAGATAGCTATTGCTGTTATTTTTAGTTTACTATTGTTTAATAATGTCAGACTTGCTAAGAAAGTAAATGACTTAGATAAACAAGTAGGGATTGCAATGAATAATGCTCAAGTATGGGAAAATATTGCAAATCAAAATAGAAATGAAGCAAGGTTATTGGAATTGACAGTAAATGATTTTAAAAATTCTAACGATAGTCTAATAAAGGTCGCCAGGGATCAACAAAAGAAGCTAAAGATCAAAGATAAGCAACTACGTCAAGTAGCATCCACTGAGACCGTAATTAGAGACACCATAGTAAGAATAATCCCTTCAAAAGAAAAGGATTTCTGTGTAGAGCTAAAACCAAATCAATTGACAACCATCACGGTGGCTAGAAAAGATAGCGTGTTCACACATACTATGGAAATACTAAATCATCAAGATTTATTTGTATACGAAGATAAAGTCTATAGAAGACGTTATAAGAATTGGTTTCAAAGATTAATTCACTTCGATTTTAAAAAAGATAAAATCAGTAAATATCAAATTATAAACTCTAATGATTTAATTCAAGTATTAGATACTAGAGTAATACATATATCAGAATAATTGCAATACATTTCAATTTAGTGTTAATCAATAAATAAATTGAAACTATGCATTTGAACAAATTATTAGAACAAATTAAACGCCATCAATCCCCTACAGAAGCTATAGATAAGTTGGCAACAGCTTTAGAGAAGCATGAAGGTAGCCTGTTGGAGAAAGGCTTCACTATTTTAAAGTCAGAATTGGCTGCAAATATGTATGAAGCTATAAATGGCCCTCATTTTGATGAGGAACATGCTCGCTATGCTGTAGAGGGTATGGAAAATGAGGATGGTACAAAAGGTCCTCACTGGACGGTTGAAGAGACAACGTCCGTTGCCAATCAAATGGGCATAAACTTAAAATCAGAGAAACATAATAAGTGGGACTGGTTTGTTGCTATGAATATGATATATTCAGACTTTTATAAAGCAGTAGTAGCAATGACTGGTAGCGCAAATACCAAATATTTCGCAGAATTAGCTAAAGCTTGGCTTTGTGACAAAGACATTTCAGAAGGCAAGATGTGGCACTACTATGTGTACATTATGTGTGACGACGAAGAAAACGATTATAAAGCATACGAACGTATGCACAGAGATCGTGAAGAAGAATATGGTCGTTATGCAAGACGTTCTGGTAGAATGGAATACGCAAATAAAGAAAACGATTACCGATATCCTTACTCTAAATATTATGACGAGTATGAAAGACCTGGTCGTAATAGATATTATGAGTTAGATTATGATCGTGAAGATCGTGAAAAAGAAATGCGTGACCGTGATAAAGAATCCAGAGATAGACGTAACACATCTGTTAGATATTTCTAATTATCAAATTATATATAAATCAATTAAATTATAAATCATTATGTTAGAAAACGAAAGAATTATTGTACAAGACCGTGGTGGTATTGATGCTGGTATCGCTGCGTTAATGCAGAATGCTAATAAAGGTTTTGACCCCGCTGCTTTAATGGCCATGATGAACAATGGTAATGGCATGTTCGGTGGTAACGGTGGTTGGTGGTGGATCTTCATCATCGTGCTCTTCTGGATGTGGGGCGGATGGGGTGGAAACGGCTTCGGTCGTGGAAACCAAGCAGAAACAAATTCAGATTTTGCTCGTTTAGCTGCTATGGGTAATGCAAATAACAATACTGATTTGTTAATGCAAGCTATCAATGGTAATAAAGAAGCTATCAGCACTTTGTCTACTAACTTGAACTGTGATGTTAAGTCAATTGACAACGCTTTGTGTTCTATCCAGAATGCAATTGGTAAAGTCGGTGGTGAAGTAGGCTTCTCTGCAGAAAGAGTAATCAATGCAGTAAATGCTGGTGATTGTAATGTTATCAAAGCTATTAGCGACTGCTGCTGCACAACTCAGCGTTCAATCGATGCAGTTAATTTGAACTTAACTCAAATGAATGCTGATAACAGATTGTCTATCTGCCAGCAAACTAACACTTTGCAGAACGCTATTACTTCAGGTTTCAATACCTTGTCTAATGAAAACGCTACAAGATTCAACATTCTTGGTGCTAAGATAGATGCTCAGACTCAGATTATTAATGACAAGTTCTGTCAATTAGAGATGAGAGAAATGCAGAATAAGATCGACACATTACGTGACGAAAAGAATGCATTACAATCTTCTGCATTGCTACAACAACAGACTTCTAACATCGTTAGTCAAATTAAACCTTGCCCGGTTCCTGCTTACTTAACATGTAATCCTTATGGATGTAATGGTGGGTTTGGTTACGGATATCCTTATGGATACAACGAAGGCGGATGTTGCGCTTAATAAAGAAAGGAGGTAATTATGTTTCCTTTCATGTTTAATCCTTACTTTGGGCGTAGAACTAATTTTCGTTTACTCGATCAAGTAATACCTAAAGTAACAACAATAAGCGTAAGTGATACTGATACTTCTACTACTTTAGGAATTTGTCCTAAAGTATGGTGTCAACTGCCAAGAGAAGGTGTAATGGTATTTGAAGCTAGACACACTCCTGCAGAAGCAAGTGCTGAATTACCAGTTCTTATTTCTCCAACAGGTTCAGTTAGTCCTGCAGCTAATACTAAAAACATTCCAGTAGTAAAAGCAGATAGCTCCCCATTAACTGGGTCTGAAATTGCAGCAGGTAATAGATATTTCATTTATTACAATAAGTGTGATAATGTAATGCAAATCATGAATCATTATCCTACAGCTGCACCAGCTGCCTAAATATTAATCAAGATATATGGGCAGCTATGAGAGTTGCCCATATTCTTTAAACTTATAAAGATATGACATTCTCTCAGTTAACGTCGGGTACCAGAATACACGTACTCGAGATAACAGGTACTTTTAAAAAGAACACAACGTACAGTTTAGGAACGGTAGTCAGTGTATCAAAACCCTATGACGAACCAATGCCACCGACACAATTTCCGATGCCTATGCAAAATAGACGTAAGCTCGTGGATCTAGTGATCTCGTGTGATGGTGAACAAAGAAAACTGTCAGTATCTGAAGATAAAACAATGATGACCGATTCATCCATTGGTCTTACTATAGCCACAGAAAAATCACAAATTGTTAACATGGTTAGACAGTCTCTAGAAGATTGCAGAATCAAGAAGGAGAGCCTGAGTAAGATTGATGAGGAAATGCGGAGATGTGAAGACATCTTAAAAATACTTAATATAAATTCGGACATAACAACCAATGTGACAAAAGATTTCAAAGAACTTGATGACTTAAAAGCTGAAGTGAAAGAGCTTAAACAACTTTTACAAAACGTATCTGCTGTTCGTCCGGAAGTAATAAAGAACACTCCACCCAATTCTGCTGAAGATAAAAAGGTAGAACCAGAGGGAGAAATAAAAAAAGAAATCTAAAAACACAAAGGTTGGCTATTTAGTCAACCTTTTTTATTTTAAATAATATGAGCACATTATACAATAACAAATATGATATCCTAGCTAGTACAATTCAACCTAACCCTGCTTCTGTTAAATATTGGGCAGATTTATCATCTAATCCAAACGGTGGGGATTTGAAATACTTTGATGGTACTAAATGGGTTTTAGTTAATAATAAAGCTACTGAGGACATTAGTGTTTTAAAACAAGATGTTGAGACTCTTAAAGAATCCAAAGTAGACAAAGTGAATGGCAAACAATTATCTACTGAAGATTTTACAACAGCTGAAAAATCTAAGCTTGCAGGTCTATCTAATTATAATGACGATGAAGTAAGAGAGCTAATTTCAGCTTTAGCACTTAGAGTAGGATCTCTAGAAGAAAGAGTTGCTGCATTAGAAACACCGGCTGCGTAATGGAATTAACATTAAATAGAATCTTTCTAGGTAGCTCTGCAACTATTGGAGAATTGTATGCTGATAGAGAACACATAGCAGACACTCTTGAAGATAGAGTGAGACCAGAAGGAGAAAAAGTTTATGGTAAAACTGCAATACCTGAAGGTACTTATGAAGTTAAATTAACTTATTCACCAAGGTTTAAGAAAATATTACCAGAGATACTAAATGTTCCCAATTTTAGTGGTATTAGAATTCACACTGGTAATAGTTCCAAAGACACAGAAGGATGTATACTTGTAGGTACTTGGGATGGCGAGAAAGAAGACTGGATAAGTGATTCTAAAATAGCTTTTAATGAACTTATGTCCTTACTCCAGAAAGCTGCAGACAACAAAGAAAAGGTAGCAATAACAATTAATAACTCGTGGAAATGACATTTAATTCACTAAACGCAATTATAGATGACATTTATAACATCTTAAGAGATAATAATGTATCAGAAAGTGAAAATCTAAGTCGTATACAAGTAGAGCAATGGATTCATCAGTACAGAGCATACTTAATCAAACAAGATCTAGATAAAGGCAGAGACATAAATGAATCGTATATTCAAACAATAGGACCATTGCATATTTCTAAAGTACGAAATTGCCCTACAGATGGATACAATTATAAATCTGACGAGGAATTACCAAAGTTTATAGATTTACATTTTGGATCTGGGTTAATTTGTGTAAAAGACTTAGATGGTAATTTGATTCAAGTTGGAACTGAAACCAAAGCAAAGTATCAAATTAATAGAAAATATACATGCAATGATTATATTGCATATCTTAAAGGAAATCATTTGTACATAATGGGACCAGAACATCTAGAGTATGTAAGAATAGATGGTATACTAGAGGACCCAACATCAATTGGTGAATGTTTTGATAGGGATGATACACCATATCCTGTTCCTGCAAATATGATACCTACGATTAAAGACATGATCTTTAGTAAGGAATTAAACTTGATGCTGCAAATGCCAAATGATACTACTAACAATAGTACAAATGATGTAAAAGTTCAATAATGGAGACAAAAGCTTATACAGGACACAATTTTTATGATTCATACTTAGAATATGTAGAAGATAATCCACTATATCAAGTTGAATACAGAGTGTTTAGAGATATAATAAATGATTACTTTAAATACCTTAGAGATGAATTAATAGAAAATGGAAAAGAGGTTAAGTTACCATGTAGAATGGGGACCATTCAAATAGTAAAACACAAACCCAAAGAGTATACTGGAAAGAGTCTTCGAATTGATTATGCTGAGAGCAAGAAAGCTGGTAAAGTTATTTATCATTTAAATGAACATTCTAACTTCTATAAATATAGAGTATATTGGAATAAACAGAATATGATAACCCCAAATAAAACTAAATATCAATTAGTAATGACGAGGGATAATAAAAGGCATCTTGCTCAGATTATCAAAAATCATATTAGAGATTATAGAGAATTATGATTACAAAATTAACTTCAATTAAAACGGTAATTGCTAAGATAATTGCTGATCTAGATTTGAAAGAAGACGACATCCGTATATCAGATGTACGAAGTTGGTGTGGAGAAGCGATTGAAAAAATTGGCGCTGTTACACAGTTTATTCCAAAAGTATCTGGTCAAGATGGTACTCCAATTACAAAACTGTGTGGACATCAAGCATCGTTACCATGTGATCTTCATCAATTACATCAAGTTGCATATTCTTTCAATTGTGATGGACCTTGGTTTCCTATGAGGAAAGCTACAGGTTCATTTGCTGTTTGGGGACATGACAAATGTTGTTGCAATTGTGGTTGTTATGATGAACTTGGCCACAAAAAGGAATGCCGTCATAATAATTGCTGTGAACATTGTGACCCAAATATGATTGTACAAGAGGATACAATGGTTAACTTGGTAGTGGATATGATTGGTAACATAGATAAAACAGAGGCTTTAGAATTACTAAATACCAATCAAAATCTACGTACAATTATTTCAAATCTTATAAACGAACGTACACACAACGATGGGTTCAATACAGCAAATCCTAGTGGTGGATTGCAATATAGTATCAAACCTGGATTTATAATGTGCAATGTTCCGTCAGGTTACTTAAAATTATCATACAGTGCGATACCTACAGATGAAGATGGATACGCTTTAATACCAGATTTAACTTCTTATACTGAGGCTATATACTGGTATGTTACAATGAAACTGAAGTATCCTGAGTATTTGAATGGTAAGTTAAATCGAGAAGTGTACTACGATATTAGAAGATCTTGGAATTTTTATAGAAACCAAGCATATGCTGAGGCATTGATGCCAAATGAAGATGGTATGGAGTCTATTAAAAATAATTGGAATAAAATCGTTCCAGAATTTAGAGATCACAATACTTTTTATTCACATACTGGGGAAAGACAAATAATTTATAACGCAAATGAACGCTACTAGACAAACAAATACATTTGCTGGTGGACTCAATATGGATGTAGATTACTCTGTATTGAAAGACAACCAGTATATATATGCAGAGAACATTCGCATATTAACAAATGAAGGATCTTCTTTTGCAGCAATGCAGAATATAGAAGGGTTCTTAGCGTGCAGACCTTCTTCAAATTTGTCTGGTGAAACTATTATACACGTTACCACAATAAGAGATTGGGCGATTGTCTTTACTAAGATTAATGGTACAAATAACAATAATGTATATCGAATTGATTTTTCTAGATCACAAGAAGAACCAATTGTAACGAAAGTAGTAACCAATAGACCTTTAGATATAACAGTTTCATCTAGTAATGTTGCTGCAATTAGTAGTGTGTGTAGATGGGAAGCAAAAGATAACGTAAAAGTATATTGGGTAGATGGACATGCTCAAATCAAAGTAATAAATGTAGACGACAGCCATATAAAAAGTAATGAGAACATTACTTCAGAGAATATAGTAATGTTACCAAAGGCTACATTAGCACCATTTGAATTTAATGGATTTGGAACAGGTAGTTTAGAATCTGGAATGATACAGTACTGTTATCAATTGTTCAAAGTAAGAGGTACAGAATCTGCGATATCTCCACTTACTCCTCTTTATCATTTGAGTGATGGTGATCAAAAGACAAATTATAATGCTGTAAAAGGAAGTTCTAAAGGACAGAATACTGGTAAGTCTATAAAGCTACAAGTAAGAAACAATAGTACTGGATTTGATAGACTTAGAATAATCTCTTTATTCTATAAGGCAAAGAATGAAGTACCTGTAATATCCATAGTAGATGATATAGTTATTGGAACTGGTTCTGTAATAAACTATGAAGATAAAGGCGGTAGCTTAGTATCTGAATTAAGTATTGATGAATTTAATTCATTAGCCAATTACACATTTATACCTGAAGTAATAGAATCTAAAGATAATAGATTATTTGCTGCTAATCTTACTGAGGAAACATGGGATGTAGAATATGATGCTAGAGCATTTAGAGCTAATTCTTCTGGTAATGTATTATTGCTATCTAACTCTGGTTCTTCGTTAAACTTTGCTCTATCAGCATTAACTACTACAAATATACCTAAAGACCACGATTGTATATGCCCATTTAATGTAGATGGTAGTGCATACAAGTATACTACTTCTCCAACAGGAGGATACATACAGGGTGGTAAAGGCAAGAATGTATCATATAGGTTTATTACTACAGATTTACTAGAAGATGCATCTACTACATCTAGAGGAATGATAAACGAAGAATTTACATTCAATGCTTCTTCAAGATCACTTACTAGTTTAGGTATTAACTATGAAGGTAATGATAAATCAAATACAATAAGTTTATCATCTGGTAACAAAATACCAAACTATTCTAATGCCGAAATAGAGTCCAAAGTAAAAGGATATATGAGGGATGAGATTTATAGATTTGGTATAGTATTGTATAATAAGCAAGGTTTGGCATCACCGGTACATTGGATAGGTGATATAAGAATGCCATCTAATAAAGATTCTGGTTATAAGTTTTTTACTTCCAATGAGGCTAGTGATTATGGATCTAATTTATCAGTTGTTACTAAACCTCTTGGTATTGAATTTGAAGTAAAGAATTTACCATCAGACGTAGTAAGATATGAGATAGTTAGATGCGAAAGAACTCTATCTGATAGAACTATATTAGCTCAAGGAGTAGTAAGTTGCATTACAAATTATGATAGAGATTCTAATATCTTAACACCATTCCCATATCTAGCTTATTCAAATAAGCATGGTTACTATGCAAAGACTCACAACAATGGAGATTTCCAATATACCTTTAACTTGTCAGATACACAATCTAACAATTATTTCATGTTTGTATCTCCAGAAATAGCAGTCAACAGAGAAAATGCTGATGCATTAATTGATAAGTTTCAAACAGTTGAAAAGGTAGGGATTATGACATCTCCTATTACTGCAGATGGTGATTGGGGTATTACAGATGGTTCTCTAAAAGTATTAGCAAATGCTAGATCTATAAAGTATGATGGTACTACAATAAAACCAACCAAAACATTAGGAGGTCAGTCTAGTAATGGTTATGTTGCTAATGGAGCAATAGTAATAAATAATGATGATTTCTATTCAGCGTTACTTGCTAAATACTATGGTTTATATGTTGAAAATGGTGTTCAATCTGCTGCAGTAGAGAGTGCAAAATATGCAGGGCCAAGCAGTCCTTGGTTAACAAATGGTGATCAACCTTGGTATAATGCCGAAGCAATTACTATTGGTGATAAAGTATATTATAACTGGGTATGGGATAATATTAGAACCGCAGGAGATGGTGAAGTAGATAAGACTGATGCAAACAATGTTAGAAAATATGGTCCTCATGGAATATGTTCCATATTTAAGAGCAACAACATGATTGCTAACATACCATTAGCTGTAAGTACTTCTAGTTACAGATATGTTAATTCAGTTGCTTTGTGTAACATGAAGCAAAGTGTAAATGCATATGGTGGTAATTCTTACTCTGCTGTACAGAATTCTGTGTATATTACTACAGGGGCTAGTGCTGAATCTAGTATTTCCACAGTACTATGTTATGGTGGAGATACTTATCTAAACATATTTGATTACAATAATTGTATGTTTAGTTATAATACGGATGATTATTATAACAATAAAGCCAATAGATTATTCTTAGGTGCTTTTATACCATGTGAATCAAGTGTAAACCTAGCATTAACTCATGCTGATTCATCTATAAATAGAACTTATCAAGCCGGTAATGGATATGCTAATCATTTTGTAGAAGATGATATAATTACTGTTGGTGATTTATATACTCAGAATACTCCATCATATGCATACAATGATGCCTATTCTGCTCAACCTAATGCAAAGAAGTTTGTATCTGAATCTATTTATAACATAGATAATCTATTAACAGATACTCGTATCATATCTTCAGAACTAAAGACAAATAATGAAGTTACTGATTCATGGACGAAATTTAAAGTAGCTAACTATATTGATGTGGATACTAAATTTGGTCCAATTAATGATATGAAGCTGTTTAAAAACAATCTAGTATTCTGGCAAACCGACGCTTTTGGCACAGTTGCAGTGAACGAACGTTCTATTATAACTGATAATAATCCCGGTACTCTTACTCTAGGTACTGGTGGTATACTAGATAGATATGACTACTTTACTACAATGAATGGTGAAAGTCCTAACCAGTTAAGAGCAAACACTCAATCAGATAGTACTGTATACTGGTATGATAGTAAACGTAATGAGATATGTGGGTTTAATGGTCAATTACAAACAGTATCTAAATTAAAAGGGGTTCAATCTTATTTGAATAAGAATAAAGACTTATTTAAAAAAGATCCTATTGCAGTTTATGATAAGAAATATAATGAAGTTCTGTTTACTCTGGGAGATAAAACTTTAGCTTTTAATGAGCAATTAGGAGTATTCACTTCATTTTATAATTACAACCCAGACTATTACGCAGAATTTAGTGATAAACTATACTTGTTCAAATCATTAAAATTGTTTAAGTATAATAGTGGAGATCAAGCAAATCTAGATTCTGACAAAGCAAAAGTGGCCGAAATAGAATTTGTAGTAAATAAAGATTATCCACAAACTAAGACATTTGACAATGTTGAATATAGTGGTGATTTTACTACGGATACTAACTTTAATTTGATATTATTTACTACAAAAAGACAAACTAGTGAGACATTAACTAGTGCAGATATTGATTATAGAGAGGATACTTATAAATTTGCAATTCCTCGTAATTCTTTGAAGCTTAATGAAGTAGAACAACTGGCTAATAAATCATATAAGGATAGAATGAAAGGAAAATATCTCATCTGTAGTTACAAGTATGATTGCAATGGTGGTAATGAATTTAAAGTACCATACATTAGTACAGCTTATAGATACTCAATGATATAATATGAAAAAGAAAAACAATAAAAAGACTATACCAGCATATGCGTTTGGCATGGATCAATTGTCAAACTACCTTGGTGGAGCTAATGTACTTGGTTCTGCCATTTCTGGTTTATCAGAAGAAGGTTCAACAGGTGATATTGCAGGTAGTACTATTGGCAGTGTAGCTTCGTTAGCCGGTGCTGGTCTCACTGTAGGTGGTCCTATTGGTGCTGCTGTTGGTGGTGGATTAGGATTAGTGAGTGGACTTATTGGTTCAATTAAACGCAAGAAACAAATGCAAGCGTTAAGACGCAGAAAAGAAACTCTCAATAAAACTAAAATAGGTATGAATGCCGCAGCTGAAACTGAAGGAGAATATTGGGATGATAATGATCTTGCATATACATTTGAGAATGGTGGAATACTCCCAGACTTAGCTTACTTGGACAACAATGAAGTGGTTAGAGATGATTATGGAAATATTGTTCAAGTTCCAAATACTCAACCAGGCACAGATAATCATTTAGTTGATGCGTCTACTTTGGAATCTGTGTTATCTGACAAAATTAAAAGACCTGGTACAAAGAACACATTTGCTAAGGAAGGACAAATATTATCTAAGATGACGAAACCTAGCAAAGGCAAAGACAAGTTTGCTGAAAATACAAACAGATTAAATAAAATAAATGCTAATAAAGCTTACAATAAATTATTAGCAGAACAAGAAGCAGTTAAAGCTGCTAAAGGAGTTAAACCCAAAGTAAAAGGAATACCTGCGTATGAAGATGGTAAAGGTAAGAAGAGTTTCTTGAATACACCTATTGTTGAATTACTCTCTGATTTAAATTTCAATGTTTTTAATAGAGAAAATGAGGACATAAGTGGTGCGGAAGCTGTAGTACGTGGTGTACCTTATGGTAGACATGAATCCGCACTCAATCAACCCATAAGTAAATTATTAAGTCATTCAAATTATAATAAAGCTGCTGCTAGAAATACAGCAATAAATTTGGGTTCTCCTACAACTGGAACGTGGTTTGCACCATTACAAACCGCTGCAGCTACACCACAAGGAGTGGATGCTGTTACATATGCTAATGATGAGCCGATTTCTGTTGATACACCTGTTCAACCAACTATAACACAACCTGTTGTAACGAACACATATACAAGTGCGTCAAATAGACAGGTTACAAAAACCCCTAGTACTACTGGTTCTGTAACCACCAAACAGACAACCAAACCTAACATTACTAAAACTACTACTCAAAGATTATCTGAACCAACAATACCACTAGTAAATACTAGTATGACAATAGATTGGGATGATGTTGTTACTCCAGTAAATATACCAGCATCTGCAGATGAAGCTACTAAAAAACGTGCACTCAGTAAGCCAAAAAATGGATATTCACCAGATTGGTTATCATTGGCTCCTACAGTGTATAATGCTTTGCAGTCATTAAGAGGACCAGAAGAAGAACCATTAGTATTAAACCCATATGCTGGTGCAGTTAGAAGTACAATGGCTAGACGTAGAATGAATATTGAACCCGCAAGATTGGCTAACAGTAGATCAAGAGCTATTTCAAACTATAACTTAGCAAACATTAATGCTAACACTGGTTCTAATTTAGCAGCAAGAACTCAAGCTGCTGTTGATGAATATGCTTCTAATGCAAATATGTATGCAACTAAACAAAATGCTGATAATGCTTACTTGGGAGAATACGCAAATACTCTTAATAATTTAGGACAACAATTTGTACAAAGTGAAAATATGTACAATGATCTTAATGCTAGAAATAGAGCTGCTGCTAGAAACTTTGGAGCAACTGCAACTAGTCAACTTGGTAAATGGTCTCAAGTAAATAGACTAATGCAAAATCAATCTAGTAGGGATCAAATGACACTACCATTCTTAGCTGATTTCTTAAGTCAAGGATTTACTAAAGAACAAGTGGATAATTTATTAACAAGAACTAGAAATAGAGTTTAATATGGTAAATAGATATGACAATCCTGCACAAGCAGAATTCATAAATACATATGTTCCAATTCCATTTGAACAATTGTATACACTTGGTAAGCAGGCAAAAGAAAATGTAGATCAAGCACTGAAGGATTACTCAACAGCTTTAGATAAATGGGCTGAATTTCAATCTCCATCAGCAGCTGATACAAAAGCATACTATGATGAGACCTATGGTAGAGCTTTACCTGTAGCTGAAGAATTATCTAAGAATTTAGATATGATAAAAACTGCAGAAGGTAGATCCAAGATATATTCAGCAATAAATAATGTAGATAGAGCTAAGCTAAGTATGCTTCGCCAAAGTGCTGAAGGTTTAAGAGAAAGACAAAAAGTAAATCAACGTTTAATGTTAGAAGGAAAATATAATCCTTTGTGGCATGATGTTGATTTTACTGGTTATAATACTCTTTCCTCTGGTATCTATAATGACGTGTCTCCTTTAGGCTATCAATCAATAAAAGATCTTACAGATAATTATGTAAACAATCTTAAAGATAGTTATTTAGGTAGATCCAATGGATTTATACATACTGGTGTAACTGGGGACCAGATTAAAAAAATATTGGATGAAAATAAAAGTGGTATATTGTCTACTCCAGAGGCACAGATGCACATGCAAGTGTATTTAAAGCAAAATCCTGGAGCAACTGCCGAAGATGCTGCAAATGCTTTCATGGAAAAAGCATACACAGATAATCAAGAGTATATCAGAAACAATATCACAGTTGACCCATATGAAATGCAAGCTTTAAAGGAGCAACAAGCTTTAAGAGTTGCAGCTACACGAAAGGGAAAAAATGATGAACAACCCACTGATTATCCAGATGCTTATACTAAATTGTATAATGATGCTGTAGTTCAAGAAAAGCGTCAAATGCAAAATAATCCAAATCTAACTAGAACAAGATCGTTTATAGAAGGCCAAGCATCTATGATACAAACTTTAATGGATGCTGCTAATGCCTTAGAACAAGGTGCTATTACTCCGGAAGAGTACAACACCATGTATAAAGCATATCAAGAATCTGCATCAAAGAACTACAGCAATGAAGCTATGGCAAATGCTTATGCAGAGGATGTTAGAGATATGTTTGCTAAACAATCTGATATATTCCCAGCAGTTGGGGTAAAACAAGAAAAATTACCATTATACTATGATACTGCATCTAGAGTATTGAATGAACTTACTTATCCTACTTCAGGACTAGTTATGAATCGTTATAACAAAATAAAATCTTCCAAAGAAGTAGAAATCAATAGTAACGATGCTATAACTAATGGATTTACTATCCCAGATACTAGTGGGTTAATATTATCTACAGACTTTGTAAACAAAGTAATGAAAGTGCCCTCTGTGAAATACACTGTTCAGGATAATTCAAGACTTAACAGAAACTTTGCAGAAGACTTAAAATCTGGAGTATTCCAAGATGTTATAAAAGTACCTAGAAATAAAATAATGGTAGGTGAATTTGACGGTCAACCACAGTTGTTTCAAAGAATTAGTGTTAAAATACCTATCCAGTCTATAAGAAATGCTAACTATGATGTTGATAGTTTCAAAGAGATGGTAAATAAAACTATGGGATTAACATCTGAAATTGGTTTAAGTGTTAAGCCAATAAAAGGTGAAAGTATAGAAGATGCATGGGGTCACTCTGATACTAGAGGTGGCGCAGCTCTTACTGGAGAATACTTCACATTTGATGCAATGGAACCAATTGATCCACATGGTATGACAAGAATGACTTTTGATCAAGAAGTCAACAAAGAACATGGTGGATCTAAACTACAAAATGATTTATATGATAGTTCTTATAACGAATCATATTCTTCTGATATCGAACTTTATCAAACTATGCTTAACATGTTACAATAATATATGGAAAAATCTATATTAGACAAATACGATGCTGGTTTAATTCCTTCTAAAACCAACGCTACTACTGCTGGTATACGGCAAGTAAATGCACAGCATTCCCCTTTAACAAAGATTAAAACAGGGTATGATCGTGAATTAGAACAAACTCCAATTGATGATTATGAAGAAATGTATCTACTGGATAAAGAAAATCCAGAGGAAACTCTTAAAGATAAGAGTTATCTAAAAGATGCATGGACCACTTTCATGAACAGTAGAGATCAAATTAATCTAATGTCAGAAAGAGGGAAATTAGCTAAAAATATAAATCCTAGACTAGATGACATTGATTATGAATTAAACTTTCTTAGCGATAAACAGAAGCTTAAGAATCTTGAGAATACTATTCCTACTTTGGATGAAAATTCTGAAGAATACAAAAATGCAATATCTGAATATTTCCAACTTCAAAAAACATTAGCAGATAGACAAGAACAATACGATAGTATTTTGTCTAAATATGGTGAAAAAGAAGGTGATAATATTGATGCAAGAATTGAAAATCTAATCAATTATAGGAAAACATGGGAGGAAGAAAGATCCAAAGTAAACGAGGAAATAAAGAATCTATACTCTGATTTACGAAATAGATCTGAAGACTATAAACCATCCTCTGAATTTAGAATAAAGGAACAAAGAGCTCAAGATAAACCTTGGTATTCTCCAGATTATTTCTTATATGCTGGTCCAGGTTTGACTGGTTCTTCTATGGCAACCGTTGATGGTTATATTGCAGACGCTTTAGCTACTGGGGCTCTATGGTTAGGTAGGCACTATGCTACTACTGGGGCATTAAATGCTATTCCTGGAATTGGAGCCGCATCAAATTTAATTGGATGGGGTGGTGCAATTGCAGCTACAGCAATTAGTATAGCTGGAAATATCTATAGTAGACACAGAGAGTCTTTGGCTCAAGTATATGGTGCGTATAGATCTAGAATTGAAGATAGTTTAAAGGAACAAGGTATTGATATTAAGCAATATGCTGAAATTGGTAGAAATCAATTAAAACAACAAGATCCTAATATAGATGTTTCTAAAATATCTGATGATGAGATAATTGATAGAGTAATATCTGGAGAGATAAACATAAATGATGCAACTCTAGCAAATGCCAAAAGATCCTTAAAAGATGGATTAGAAAGAGTTTATGATAATAACATGGCATTATCTGCTATGGATGTTGCTCAATCTGCCTTAGTATTTGCACCTCTTGGCAAAGCTATGGGTAAAATAATAACAGCTCCAATTAAAACTGCTTTAAATCCATTATTAAAAACAGGTACAAAATTAACTGAAGCTGCAGCAAGCAAATACAATAAGCTTGTAGATGCTTATACTGGGTTTAATGCCAGACTTGCATATAACTCTCCAGTAAAAAATGCTAGTTTACAAGCTGCTAAAGCACTTGGTAGATTAGGTTTCTCTGCTACTGGAGAAGCATTTGAAGAAGCTAACCAAGACATATTTGATTATGATTATATTTCTGGTAAGTATGATAAAAAGTCTAGTAGCATATTTCAATCTTTAATGGGCTTAGCTGATGCAAACTATCGTACTGCAAAAATATTATCTGGAATAGATACTGAATCTGAATTAGCTAATGATCCACAATTTTGGAATGATGTAAAAGGTGGTTTTGCATTAGGTTTATACATGGGTGGACCTACAATTGCTTATCACTCTGGACTAAATACTTACAAAGATATGACTGCCAATTCTTTTGTAAGGGACGTGGTTGCTGATCACATTGGTAAAAAAGATGCAATGATCAAAGCTATGTCATACTCTGAAATGGCAAATAAGAAGTTGAATTATCAACAAAATGTACTTGATGTACTTGAAAATTACAAGTATAATTTACCAGAAGGTATTACTGAACAAGATTTAAATGATGAAATAGCTACTGCAAATAACATCTTTAGTTTGTCTAAATCCAAAGTAAACCAAAACATTGGTAAGACCATTGGATATAATCCTGGAACTACTGAATATAATACTTTAATTGGGTTGCAACACTTGGCAACAATAGATGCACAAGAAGCACTTGACAATGCTAATCAGGCACAAGAAGCAGATAATAATTTCTATACTACTCTGGAAAATGATCAAATGTTAAATCATTATTCTCCAGAAGAAAAGCTTACTGCTGTAGCATTAACTAAATTAAATATTCAAAAGCAAGCATTAGAACAATTAAAAACAGCACTTGAATCTAAACCAGAAGAAAATCAACAAAAATTTGGTATAACAAATGAATCAAATGCTATTGGTAAATCTATATCAAAAGAGATACCTAAGATATTAAAAGATATAGATGTTAAATTAAATCAGTTGGCAGAAGGTACTAAATTTAGCCCAAACTTTGTAGCAACTCCTAATTTAGTTAGCAAAGGTGTTGATAGCTATGTTAACACAATGATTGCAAACCATGATCTTCTAATAGCAGAACACAAGATGAATGAAATCTTTGGTAATACTTTGGAAGATGGCAAACTCATAAATTTCAACAATGCTTCTGATGAATCAAAAAAACAAATAGGCAAAAAAATAAAAGAAAGAATTGATAAGTATATAAACAATTCAGATGAGTCATCAAGAATAGTAGAAGAAAATGCAAAAGATGTTGTTGAAACAGAAGCTGCAAAAGAGATGTCTAGAGAAGCAGCTAACCAAAGTGATGATCAACAGCCTATTACTAATAATGAAACTCAAGTAGATAATCAGATAGCTTCTAAAGTAGAACAAGAAAAGGTTGAATCTCCAAAGACTCCCATAATGGATGATAGGGCTACTCCTGACATTGATACTAAGATACCAGTAGCAGAGGTAGAGATAAAGAAAGATGAGGAGTTTCCTAATAAAGGTTTGGAAGAGTTAAGCAAAGAATTTGAAGAAACTTTAGCTAAAGTAAGAGAAAAAAAAGAACCGGAAACAGAAGATACTGAAAGCAAACCTAAATCTAAACCTCAACCAGTTGTTGAAACTCAAGAAAATGAAGAAAATGAAGAAGATGAAATAGAATTTGAACGAGCTGATGAAAAAGCTTTAATAGATTTTGCAAACTCTGAAGCTGTTTCTGATGAGGAAGATAAGAAAGTATCTGAAACATATAACAATTCTAATCCTGAAGTAACTGAAGAATCTCAAGTGAAGTGGGCTCGCAGAAAACTTGCTGCAGAATCTACAATGAGCAGAAGAGCAGATATGGACTCTGAGACTAGAGATTTGGATGAATCTTTAGAAATTGAAGAAATGGTACAAGATAAAGTATCTCATACACTGTTCTTTAATCCTGATGCTACAACGTCCATTTATCCTGGTACCAAGCCAGGCAAGGAATTAGCAGAGAGAATAAAAGATCCAAACTTTTTTAATGATAGTTTCTGTGAGTTTGTTATAAATAAAGATTATACAGAAAAGGGGCATAAACCATATAAAGAAAATGATCCTAGTACATATGATTCTGCATCTATAATAATGTTAATTCATCATGGCACTGGCGATTATGCAATGGCTTTGAAAACTCCTTCTGGAGCTAGAACTTTCTTAGCAGCAAAATTATCTAGCATACCTAAAGAAAGGCTTACAGAAGAGGATATTAATCTTATTAATAATGCTAATGATTTATCTATAGCAGATTTACGTAGATTTAGAAATGCAGTAATTTCTACAATAGAGTCTGCAACAAATGATGAAGCTGTAGTACCTAGCACAATAGTTAGAACCAAAGGAATACCTAATGTTGTTAGAAAAGATGGTAGAGCAGTGTTCAGACCAATTCATGAAGTAAAAGGGTTAGAAGTACCAACAGAAATTACTGACATTACTCCAGAAAAAGTAACATTTGGTATAAGTGATGGCATTGTAAAAGATTCTGATATAATAGGAGCAAATGGTGAGAAATTACCTGGTAAAGGAGGTAGTGGACAATTGTTTATTTACCCACCAAAATCCAATACTTTGTCAAATCAAATGCTACCGTTACAATTAACTCTTCAAAGATTTGATAGAAAACAAGCTGAATTCTTAGCCAATTTGTTAATTAACTATGGTACCAATACTAACTCTGAGTATAGAGACACAAGAATTGTTACTGGAGAATTAATTGACTTTATGGTTAGATTTGGAGATGCCACCAAAGTAACTACTGCAGATAAAACATTTGATTGGTTAAAAGAAAAGCAGTTATATATTGATGATAAAAGTAATTTGGTAATTGGTGAAAAAACATTCAATATTGGTAATTTATCTACACAAGATAAAAATGATATAGTTGAAGCATTAATGGGATTCCATTGGCGTGTAGCTAGAAAGAATTTCTTTAGACCTATAAAAGAAGCATTACCATCAATATATGATTATTTTAATCATAATTCTGTTGATTCAATTGAAATTGTTCCAGGTATAACTCTTACTAAGGAAGACTTCTTTTCTTCTACTCCAGTTTATACTATGGGAGTATTAGAAAAAGCTGGTGTAATAAGAAGTGATTTAGATGATCAACTGTTCAAAGATTCTTTTGCATATGCTGAAGATGTTCAAAAGATACCAAGAAAGATCAACAATACTGAAGTAAAAGAAGCTGCTGAAAATAAAGCTAGTTCATTGCCAAATATTCCTAGTATCCCAGAACCACAGGCAGATGTTACTGAAGATGTTACAACTTCTGAAGCCACCACTCAAGATGATTCTTATATAGATGAAATAACTAATGATGGAGAAATAGATCCTTTGAGCTTGGGTATTGATGAAGACTTTGATATACCCACTCGTAAAGTTACAGGTAACATATCAGAAGTAGTAACTCCAGAGGAAATTCAATGGTTTAGAAATAAATTAGGATTACCAGAAGATTCCTTACATATTGTTGAAGATGCTATTGCACTTGGTGGTAATGAATATGCTATGGGTCTTGTCAGAAAAGATTCTACTATACTATGGAAAGGTGCAGAACGTGGTACATTGTACCATGAAGCATTTCATAGAATTTCATTGTTAACTATTTCTCCAAAGGAAAGAAAGAAAATCTATGAATTCTATAGAAATAGAACTGGTTTTGTTGGAAGTGACAAACAAGTAGAGGAAGCTTTAGCAGAAGACTTTAGACAGTATATGCTAAATAAAGTAGATCCTGAATTAAATCTTCTTAAAAGAGCTTGGAAAGCTATTAAGAATTTCATAAGTAAATGGGTTTGGAGAACTGATACTAGCATCGATAATATTTTTAATAGAATCGCTTCTGGTTATTATAATAGATCTAAACAAAATTCAGATGCTGTAAATGAATTTCTTGCTGCATATAAAGGTGCAGGTGCCCCATTTAAGGTAAGAGGTCATAAATTTAAAAACATTAATAACACACAATTTAAAGAAACTGTAAATTCACTTGTAGGTGCTTTATTTACATTAAATAATGTAAGACTACGTGATGATTTGCAAAATCTTAATTATGGAGTGTTAAAAGCTGCGTTAAAACCAGATATAACAGCTAAATTAGTTGAAAAAGGAACTATTACTAAGGAACAAGGAGAAGTTAGAGATGAAATCTACAATACGTTCGATACTGTATTTAAACCTGAAATCATAAATAAATTAAATGAGTATCAAATAAGAGCAGTAGATAAACAAGAAAACATTGATGCAGAAATTGATGAAAAAGCAGTTGGTAATAGCGTAGGAGATCAAATGGCTAACTACATTCAAGAACAACTGTCTGTTTCAGTTAAAGATAATGCTCTTGCATCTATAAAGATTTTCATTGCAACAATGCCTAGAACAGAATTTGTCATGAAACAAAAAACAAATCCTGATGGCACTGTGACTCAAGTACAAGGTGTTGCTGCAATAAAGAGTCCTGTTACAGGCTTACCTCTAATGGTCGACTTTGATAAATCTTGGAATACAATTATTAATGAAATTCACTCTGAAAACACATTCAAAGGAATGATGAACAAGAGTGCAAAACTTGCTAAAGTAACACCATTATTTAAAACTTTGTATAATGAATTATACAAGATTACGAATGAATATGTACAAAAGAAAGGTATTCAAGAGGACGAAGTTCAAAAAATAGCAAGAGAGAATTTACAAACTCAGTTTAGAAATACATTCCGTAAAGCTAGACATAAGTTAGTTGGTATTTTATCAGAAAAAGTTGAAGATGAGAACGGTAATGAACAAACTAACTTATATGTTAAAGATGAAAATGCAAATAAGGTATCTAAAAGCATATTAGAAGGTTGGAACTATAGTTTAATAACAAATGGAAGCGTATTAGACACTTCTGATAACTTATTCAAAGCAAAAGTTAGTGAATCTGAAGAATTCATAGCTAGAGAAATCAACAATGAGTTTAATAAAATAATAAAGGTTGTAGAGAAATATAAAACTACACCTAACAAGAAACTAGTAAATGGTCAAACTTATAAAGAGTATGTACCAGAGAAGTTAATTACTATTAAGAACAAGATAGTTGATTTACTTAATAAAGTTGGAGTAGAAATTGATTTAGAGTCACTAAATTCTTTCCTTACTAAGGAATATTACAATTCAGATCCTACTGAAGCATTAGTTTCAATGTTATCAGATAGATCCAATAAGAGTATATACTTCTTCTTTAATTCCAAAGTAAAGGACTTGGCAAAAATTCAAGAAAGTGGTGTAGTTCCTGGTCAATACAATAGAAGTATTACAAAATATTATGCTGATTCTAAATTCTTAGGAAGACTCGCTGAGACATATGCAATGTTGCATCCTTCTTCTGATGAATTATCAGTATTATCTACTGATGGTAAATTGTTGTATCCTATATCAGAACACAATTATTTGTCTGACATGGTTCAAAGATTGGATAATGACCCAGCAACAGTAGAAGCACTTACCAAAGTATTATACAATACTGGTAATAATACCAATCCTAATTACTTCAAGGGTTCTGTATTGTTAACAAATTTATATAATAATGCAGATAGTAAAGGTAAAATAGGATTTGAAACCCTTGTTTATTTTAAAGAACAAGGCAGTGCAGATAAAGGACGTAAATACACAGAAATATCCCCTCTTGAAGACTATATTGCTAAAATGACATTTACCAGAGCAGGTAGAATTATCTTACCTACTATGGGTGATTCTCAAACATATAATACGTTGTATGGTACTGCAATAAACAACTTTAAAAATCCATTTGACGTAAGTAATGGTGAAATAAAATTCGATGCTCAAATTCTTAAAAGATTTATTAATTACTTTGAAACTGAATTAGATACCATTGAATTTAATTACAAGAATGAAGATAATTTAACTGAAGAACAAAAAGTAAAGAACTATGATACTGGAAACAGAAACGGTTATAGATTCAGATACTTCAACGGATTCTTTAAATTGAAAGAAAGACCTACATTAAATGGTATTGAATTTGAAAAAGATTTTTCAAACTTTAATGAAGCATTAGACCTAGCAGAAGATCTTGGTGGTAATGAATATGGAACTTCTATTATTTCTCAAATAAGAAATAATTGGAATAAGTTCAGTAATGCTGAAAAAGCAAATCTAATGAATAACTACCTATGGGATGCATTTAAAGATGAATTAAATTATGCACAAGAATTAGGTATAATTAAATGGGATGGCAATAAAATAGCTAGTGTAACAAGTTTAGCATTACCTCAGAAAGCATTAGAAGAAGCATCTTCACATTATAAGAAATCTACACTAGTTTCTAATTATAGTGAGAATCTTGGTGCTGCTGAAATGATCGGTAATTATTTTGCCAATACCATTTCTTCAGTAATTGAATTTGAAAAACTTTTCATAAAAGATCCGGCTTATTATAAGAATCCTGTAGATAAAATTAAACGTCTACGTGAAGTATTATCCACCGGTGTTACTCCAAGAATAGACTACGAAGAAGGAAACCCAATGGCAGACCTCACTGAAGTGAACGTAGGTACACTATCAGATAATGTTATCGTAAGTAGACAAGCTGATCAAATTGCAGAGTACGCTAAAAGATCTGCGGCCATACGATTACTTCAGGAAATGCATGACATGACATTAGATGAAGCAATTAAAACTTATGATAGTTCTGAAGCTTTACCTAATGATGTAGAAGATGCAGCTAATCTTATAGTAAGAAATAAATTTGATGGCTATCTTAACCCTAAAGGCAAAGTAAATCAAACTGATGCCACAGTATTAATATCCCCAGAGTTTTACAAAGAACTAGTACGTAGAGTAGATGGATGGACACCACAAGTAGCAAAAGCATTTGATTTACTTAATGATCCAAATGCAGATCTCGAAGCAGATATGGATACATATGCAGAGGCGTTGGCTGTTACATTGAAGCCTTTGAAATTCATGTACTTTGGTGATCATTACGATATAGATGCTAAAAGAGATATACCAATATTTGATAAGATGGCTATGTTCCCTGTGCATCGAATCTTCTCTACTGGGGACATGGGTAAAGTATTGGAAGTTATGCAATCACGTAATATCCATATGCTTGCTTTTGATTCCGCAGTAAAAGTAGGACAAAGGGCTAAAGAAGTTAAATCAAGAATCTATAAAGATAAGACTAATAAAGAAATAGACATGGACAGTTTAATGTCAATGCCTACTCATAAACAGTCTTTAACTAACTTTAGACGTCAGTTAATTACTGATCCTCATCATGCAGAAAGACAGATGTTTGTATCTCAAGCACAAAAAGCTGCTATGGGTAATATCAGAAGTGCATGGAAATATACCACACCAGATGGTAAAGTGTACAGTGGTGATGAATTAATTAACAATTTTAATGGCGCTCATAATGCCATTACTGAAGCTGGTAGAAGAGAGATAGAAAAAGATTTCGGTATTACTCCAGATAAACCCCAAGTAAGCGTACAAAGATTTGCTGAAATTATGCAACGCAAAGCTCTAAGTTCAAACATGAATGACAACGTTATTAATGGTTTGGATATTGAAAATGGTGAAACTGTTGCACCAATTTCCGGTTTATCTGATAACTCTTGGATAGAAAGTGGCCTTATATCAATGTTGAATAAGTCAATTGTTGATACTAACTTACCTGGCGGTATGTTTATTCAAATGTCTTCAATATTATATAATAGAATTGCTGTAACTTCAGATGCACAAAATGAAAGAAAGCTAAGGTTTGCAAATACTGATGGTACTATGGATTGTGTTATTTCAATCAACTTATTGAAGCACATAATTCCAGATTATGACAAAAAGACTTTTAGTGAAGCTAAGAAGTGGTTGATAGATCATGATATTGTTGGTCCGAATTCTAAAGCTCTTGCAATGGGTTATCGTATCCCTGCTCAAGGTCAAGCGTCAACTGCAGCTCTTAAAGTAGTAGATTTGTATCCTGAGCAAATCGGTGATACTATCACATTACCTGATGAATTTACATCTCTTACTGGTTCTGACTTCGATATTGATAAGTTATTTGTTGCTAGGTACAATTATGATAAGAATGGTAATAGAATCAAATTTGAGACCAAAGAAGATTACACTAACAGACTCAGAGAAGCTGGCTTAGATGATGAAACCATAGTTCGTAAAGTCTACGAAAGATATAATGGTAAAACTGATTTTGAAGCTAATTCAAAGGAAGCAAATGAAAATATGCTTCTTGATATGTATATATCAGTTATTTCTAACCCATTGAACTTCGCAGAAGCTAGACAACCACTAGATACAGTAACCGATTACTTAAAAGATACTATTCTTAAAGAAGTAGATACAATAACTGGGCAAGGTAAACGTACAAGCAAATCCCAACTGTATTATGCCACTCCAGCATTCCAGAGTAGAACTAAAGCGGAATTGAATGGTGGTAAATTTGGTATTGGTCCATTTGCATTAGCAAATGCTCATCAAGTTCTTACTCAATTGGTCAAATTAAGATTTAAACCAAATAAAATTTTAAGAGACTATGGTATAAGTAATTTGTATGGTATCCAGAGTAATGATAGAAATAAGATTAATATCCTTGACTGGTTATCAGCATTAATCAATGCTCATGTGGACGTTGCAAAAGATCCATACATCATTCGATTGAATGTAAGGAAGTTAACATTTAATATGACTAACTTCTTGATTAGATCTGGTAAAGGCGAAAGTACATTTTATTTCTTGCCTCAACAGATATTAAAAGACTTTGCAATAGAATATGACAAATACTCTGGCTTTTATAATGTAGATACACAAAACAAAAATCCTGAAAGTCTAGCATATAGAACTATTTGGAATACATATTTTGAGAAAGCAAAATCTTTATCTAAAGGTAAATATGATCAGCTTTTAGACTTTTTGAATGATAAAGGTGTAGGTGTTAAACAAAGAGAAAAGATGTTCGATGTCAATTACTTAAAGAAGCAATTGAAAAAAGAAGAAACATTTGATTGGTACTACAATCAATTGCTTATTATGAAGACTTATCAAGAACTTAATCCGTTCTCAAGATCTTTGTCTGAATTAACTACATTATCTCAAATTGATACTAAGCGCTTTGGTAATAATTTTGGTTTACAAAGTGCATTCTTGGATAAATGGAAACAATTCATGGTAGAGCAACAAGTATTTGAAGATCCTATAAAGGTATTCTCAAATACATTCTTAGGTAAGAAAATGCAAGATGCATTAATATTCCCTAGAATTGCTTTCCAAAACACAATGATTAGACTTACTCCAGAATTTGAAAACTTAAGAACATTAATAGAATTCTATACTAAAGGTTATGCAATTAGTGATGATACATACATTAATAATATTACCAGAAGTATGGAAGCTACTTATAAAGCTGGTTTCTTTAATAAGTATTTAGCTGAAAATGGAATAAAGCTCAGTAGTTTGTTAGGTGGTCCAAATAGTATCTCTAAGAGATTGGATAGAATTAAATCTGATGTAAGAAGTGGCAAATATCCAGATTTATTAAGTAGTGATGGTTCATTTGAAAATGTACTTATTAATAATATCTTTAGTAGACCAAAGGAGGATACCACTGAATTAAATGGTCCTGATTTTATTGCTTACAAACCAAACAAGAGTGGTGACAATAACTTAGAAAATGAAATCATCAGAGCTTGGGAAGAATTGTGGGATAGCGATTATCAGGAAATAAGAGATTTTGCAAAAGATCTTGCATTGTATGCTTTCTATACTTCTGGGGATGCATTTGGTAAGAACAATATCTTTAGATATGTACCTAATTCAATTAGAGAAGAAATAGGTTATTTTGATTACATTAGAGATTTAGAACGAAATCCTGATGATGCAGTCAAGGATATTAAAGTATTCCAAGTAATAAAAGACTTATGGTGGAATGATCACGTAGTTCCTACTATTGATTATTATGTATTAGATTCTAGTAGAGAAACCATTGAAGAAGAAGGTAGACCTGTGTATAGGGCGTTACCTCATGAAGATAGTGGTTTTACTGTAGTAAACAAGAGAGGAGCAGAAGTACAGATTCCTGGTATTATATATGACAAGAAATCTCAATCTATAATTTCATTCAATCAGAATGGTCAACCTATATTTCCACCATTTAAAAAAGTAAAATTAGATAGAAACAATGATCCTAGAACAACATTCTTATATGAATATATAGGTATTAATGAAGATGAAGCTCCAGTATATCGATTAATTAATAAAAAGGGAATTGCATATAGAGGCAATGTATTAATAGAAAATGGTCGTAGTAAATCAGTTTTAAAGTACAATAATGTTGTACCAAAGGGTTATGAAATTATGCCAGAAGAACAAATAACTTGGGTTACTGATCTTACTCCGGTAAAAGCTAGTTTACGAGCAAAGGCATTTAATCAAGCTGGTGAGTTTAATACAGATATGCTTGCTAATATACAGCAAACAGTTAAAACTCAACAAGCAACTGAACCATTATCTTATCAAGAATGGGTTAAAGACTATCAAACTCAAAAAGGTGAAGCTGATGCAGAAGCGGCATATCAACAATATCTGGATAACTTTGAGTATAATAAACCACAAATTGATGAACAGTCTCCAGTACAACCGAATGCATCTACAAACCTTGCAGAAGCATGGTCTCAAAAAGAAGGATGGTCTACAGAATATTTTAATTCCAAAGTATTACCAAAAATAAATGAAGCATGGCAAATTGAATATGAGTTAGCCCCTGATCAATCTGTTCCAGCTAAATTTAAAGGTAATATGACTTTTGATTATGGAGAACATGGTAGACCAGGATTAAAATCCAAATCAACTATAGAAGCAGTTAGAAATGGGGAAAGAACAGCAACAACAAGATATGAATCACAAGGGCATTTAGATTATTGGAAACAAGCTCAAGTAGGTGATGTTATTGAATGGAAACGTGGAAATGAATCTGTAAAAGTTTTAGTTACTAAACCTTTGACTAAATTAAGAACTTCTGATGCTATTCAACAAGATCTATTTGCATCTGAACAACCTATCGCACCTACATTTAGTACCTCCGATGTAAAACAACCAGCAATTACTGATACTACTAAGGAATTCTTAGATTATGCTAATCAATTTGGTTTTACTGATGAAGCTGCTTTACTTGCAAAAGATTTACCAAAAGCATCCGAAGAGGCTAAGAAAGTAGAAGAAGAGTATGTATTTACATTTAATGACGGGTTTAAGATCAATTTACCATTCTCATTAAATGATCAACAGAAATCAGCTTTATATGAACTAGAGAAGTTCATTGAAGACTATGGAACTGAAATTACTTTATCTGGTTATGCTGGTACAGGTAAATCTACTATCATTGGTATATTTAGTAAGTGGTTAGATCACAGAATTGGTAGAGGCAACATTGTATATACTGCTCCTATTCATAGAGCAAATGTTATAACTAAACAAAACAATCCTAATGCTAATGTATATACGCTTTCTGCTCTATTTGGGTTTACTCCAGATACAGATGAAGCAATGGAACGTGAATCATTGGATTTAAGAGAACTAGAGTTTAGAGCTAAGAATCAAGTGAAATATGAACCAGGTCAATTAATTATTATTGATGAAGCTTCAATGGTGCAAGACGGTTTGTATGAATACATTCAGAAAATCGTAGCTAAAGATGGTGTTAGTGTGATATATGTTGGGGATTCTGCACAATTAAGACCTGTAAAATCAGATCATATTTCTAAAGTATTTACATCTGATGGAGTACCTCAAATAACTTTAACCAAAGTAGAAAGAACGGGTGATAATCCTATTTTAAAAGAAGCCACCAGACTTAGACGAGGTGAAGGATTGAGTTACCAAACTGATATAAATGATAAAGGTCAAGGGGTGTTGTATACTTCTAATGATACAGTTATAAATGAAAACTTAAAACAAATTATATCTTCTGAAGAGTTTAATGCTGATCCTTTGCATTTTAGAGTTATTACTGCTACAAATGCTGCAGCAGCTACATATAATTCAAAGATTAGATCTTTAAGATACGGAAAATTTGCTAAGCCCTTTGTAAAAGGCGACATTCTAATGGGGTACTCAAACAAACTTAGAAAACCAGATGGGTCTTATAGATTAATAAATTCTATGGATTATATAGTACAGAATGTTAGAGATACTACTGTCAAGTTTAAAACTGATAAAGGTGATATAGAATTTAAAGCATTCAAATTATCAATCAGACCTATTGGCAATACTATTATGGATGACTTCCATATTACTGTAATTGATAAAAATGAACCAGATTCTAAGCTATTTGAAATAGTAGAATATAAAGACAGATTGTGGAGAATGGCTAAAGAAGCCAAACAGGATAAGCAAATATCTAAATATAGAGATTTGGTTCAAATGGCGTTTAACATTGATAATGAATTAAACATTACCAAGAATTTAGAAGACAATCAAGGTAGGTTAAAAATTAGAAAAGCAATTGATTATGGGTACGCACAAACTGTTTGGAAATCACAAGGTAGTACATACAGTAAAGTTTTAATACTCTCCAATGAAATTGATACGTTTGGTTATGGTAGAGATGTAATGCAATTAAGAAACGAGTTGAGATATGTAGCTGTATCACGTGCTAAAAACTTTGTTATAATAAATTCAGAAGCTGAAAATAAAAAGAAAGTTTCCATGAGAAATGAAATAGCTGAAGAGGATTTGTTAGATGATATAGAATTTGAACCAGCTACAGAAGAACAAGCAATAAAAGCATCTTTACAGGATTCAATTGATGAGTTAACAGCAAATGGTAAACAACGTAGAAAAGAATGTGAATAATTATGCAGTGTTTAAATATTAAAAATAAAGAGGTTGCAGCTTTACTCAAGAAATATACAAAGATATTGGGTAATGAAAATGCTGCATATTATGTGTTATCAGAAAACAATGGTTATGGTTTAGATAAGGCTCCCAATGGGGAGCCATCTAAGCTATTTTCAGATTTAGTTAATCATTTTAATGGTAATAAGAAAGAAGCTATACGAACAAAGTCATTAATATATTCTGCACAATTTAGACAGATAAGAAACATTGTATTAAATAATGATGGAGAAGTATCTATAGATGTGCTATTAAATAATTCAGATAAAATAAATAATCCATCATACGTTCCAAAAAAAATACACGAAACGTATAATAAACTTATTCAAGCTTTGTCAAGGCGAATAAAAGATATTCAATATGCAAAATATAGTGACAGTAAGAAAGTAGATGAACTAAGAGCATTGGAATTTAAATTAAATCAATTGGAAAACGATCAAGCTACTTTTGAATTTGTAGATTATATGGCAAGTGATGTAATATCTGCATTAAATGAAGTAAAGGCTTTACAAACCAAAGTAAATGAAAACCAAAAGTACAATAACCCGCTAGATATAACTTCTGCAGAATTAGATATGATAAAGAAAGGTTATATTGGTTTTTATGGTAACATTGCTACTAATATCCAGAACATGTTGGATGATGAATCTACGTTTGACTATTTAAATGATCCTCAATTAGTTGAGGATACAAAACAAAACTTAAAAAGGACTGTAGGTGACTACTATGAATTAGTAAGAAACTATAACAATTTAGCAGACATTGTTGCTAAAGATAATTTTATTAGAGAAGCAACTAAAGCCGGTTCATTTACTATAGATCATCTTAAAAAAATATTAGATGAAGGTGATGTGGATATAAATCTATGGGATCAGTGGGCAGGTAATACACAATATTCTAATAGTGAGTTAGTACGTATAATTCTTAACAAGATAGTTAATACTAAAAATAATGTTGCTGAAAAAGAACTAGAAGTAGGTAAAGAGCTTGTAGAAATACTATCACATGTAGATAAATCTAAGTTAGCTTATATGCATGAAAAAAATAAAGATGGTCATAAAACAGGCTTTATAACAAGAGACTTAAATTACGGTCAACACTATCAAGATTACTTGGAACATCAAAAAAAGTTAGCCGAAAAGTTAGGATTTGGAGATAAAGATATTGCTGAAGTGCCTGGTTTATTGAATCCAGAGCAACTAAAGAAATGGAATAAAGCAAATAATGATTGGGAAGCTAAACATACGATTCGTAAGTTTACTCCAGAGTATTACGAGCTAACTAACAGTCTTAGTGAAGAAGCAAGATCTCGTAGAGATTCCATAAATATGGAAATAAACCTATTGTTAAGTACTACCGTTGATAAGAACGGAGATTACCACAGAGAAGATTTATCCGATGAAGATTATCTAAAATTACAAGAGTTAGAAACTAGACGTAGAAATTTAGCTAATCCATATTATCCAGATGGTTCAGTAAAAGTTGGATTAGATAAAGAAATAGCAATAGAAATGAGAGAGTATAATGAAAAATTAAGAGAGAAATTACATTATACTCCAAATATGGAAAAGTTTAATAAAGCTCTACAAAAGGCAAAGAAGAATTTAAGTCCAGAGAAATTTGCTAAGTGGGAACAACGCAATACAGTTGATCAAATAATTGAAGAATTCTGGGACGATATTAAAACTCTTTCATCAAACACAAATAAATCTGATGATCAAATACTATATGAAACGGCTAGAAAGAACATGTTAAGACTTTACACCAGAGAAGATGGTAAAGTAGATGTTGATAGCATGCCTGACCAAGTAAAGTCGTGGATTAATACTTATGATGAATTGATTTCTGAGGAAAGTTTGAAAACTCGTGATAAATCAAAGAAATCCAAAGTAATGGACATAGCTGAATGGGAGGTAAACCCTAGATTCTATGAAGAATTAGAAAGAGTTGAAAAATTAGGTCAAGCTGAATATAATGCGTGGGTTTCTATAAATGCTAGATATGACTATGAAGGAAATCTTGTACCAGCTTCCTTTTGGAAGAAATTAGTTCCGAAGAAAGAGTTAAGATCTAAATACATGCGCAAAGTACCTAACAGATCCTGGTCTGAAATCGATAAAGAATCACCTTTCTACGATAAAAGATTTACTAAATATGCAGATCGTGGAGAAACAAGAATTCCAAATCCTGAATTGTATGACAACAGTGCAAATTATCGTAAAATAACTTCTGATTCAAACTTAAAGAAGCTTTATGATAAACTTGTTGATGTAATGGAATTATCAAATTCTAAGATTCAATTCTTAAAGTATGAAAATAAATATAGACTACCACAAATAGAAGGTGGGGCATGGACACAAATCCGAAGTAAGGACAATATTTTAAAGGGGTTAGCGTATGCAATAGAAGATACTTACACTGTAAAGGATGATGATAATGCATATATGTTGGAAAATGCTAAACGATCAGATGGGTCACTTGTTAAACTTATACCTACTAGGTATATTAAGATGTTATCAAATCCAGACGCTTTAACAAACGATATAGTAGGATCTGTCATTGCTTATTACAAAATGGCAGAAAATTATGAACAAATGAGTGAAATTGCCCCAGAATTAGAAGTAGCTCTTGATTTTGTTAGTCGTACAGATTTTACCGATAAGAAGGGTGGTAGAATACAAGGTTTGGAAAGTAAGACATATGATAAATTAAAATCTGTACTAGATCAATTGGTATATGGTATGGAAAAGAATGCATTAGAATTAGATGTTCCTTTACCAAAAGGCAAACATGTGACAGTAAGTGTTGGTAAGTTAGCTGCTAATTTAGCTGCATACACTAGAATACAAGGCATAGCTCAAAATATGAATGTGATTCTTACTGGTCTTATTACAAACAAAATACAAAATAGACTCGAAGCAATCTCTGGTATATACTTTGGAAATAAGGAACTTGCACAAGCAACAAAATTAATTATACCGTCATATGCGAATGCAATAAAGAACATAGGTCATTCAAACAACAAAGACAAGGTTCTATGTTATATGGAGTATTTAGGTGTAGTAAGAGAAAATGCTCAAACCTTTAGTAAACTTAATCAATCTAGATTTTTAAGAGCATTAAATCAACACTTCTGGTATTTTGGACATGAAATGTCAGATTATGTAACAAAAGGTAAAATGGCATTGGCAATTGGTCTATACTATAAATATGATCCTGAATCTGGTAAATTCTTAAATAAAAACGAATTCCTAAGAAGATTTAAGAGTAAAAAGGAAGGCAATGCCAAATGGAATACTCTAAGTGTAACTTTTTATGATGCATTTGAAGTTAAAAACAACAAACTAGTAATAAAACCAGAGTACGCTAAATCTCTCGATGAAGCTACTATAAACAAAGTTAGAAATACGGCAAAACAAGTAGGTACCAGAATTGACACGCAATTAACAGACTTGGATAGAAGTAAATTACATGCAACTGTAATTGGACAATTATTACTTATCTTCCGTAACTTTATTTTGGTTAACTTACAAACTAAGTTCTTAACTAAACGTCAATTTAACTATTCTACAGGCATGTGGAGCGAAGCTCAAGTACCAGCTGCAGTTAAATATGTATATAGACATTACTTTAATCAGAATAAAATAGATCAATTAAAGGAACTATATCAAAATCATTATGATGAATTGGACGATTTCGAAAAAGGATGTCTTAAAAGAGTTACTTATGAATTTTTATTTTCCACAGTAGGTTTTATGATCATTTCTTCTTTAGTAAGAGCGATGGCAGATGATGACAAACGTAATTGGTGGAAACAAGAAGCAGCGTATCTTACTCTGAGAGCTTCATTAGAGACACGTGGTAACATATTACCTATTGAAGTAATTAACTTACTTAATACTCCTACTGCTGCATGGTCTACTTTACAATATTGGGGTGACTTAACTACAATGATGTTGAATGATCCTACACAGGAGATAAAAAAAGGTCCATACAAGGGTATGAACCGATTCCAACGATCCTTAATTAAGGCTACTCCTTTAAGAAGTATATGGGAAGCACAAGATCCAAGATCAAAAATGGAGTATTACGATAACATGATTTCAATATTTAACTTTTAAAGCCACAAAAATTTTAACGGCCATTACAATAAAGCCCCTTCAGTTTTTGCTGTTGGGGCTTTTCTATATTTTAAATCTTGTAGTGATATACTTTCACCTACCGGTTTTGTTACTTTTGCAAGAGGATTAAATAGGTATTCATGAACTTTACTATCAACACTAATATTCCAAAAATTTAATATTTGTAATTTAGCTTGATATCCTAAGCGTTCATATAAACCAAGATCTATCTTGTTTACGATGGAATGAATTGAATAAGCCTTATTAAAGGCAAATACTCTATAATTAATTCTATCTATTGTTAAAGTATAATCACAATAATATAGTCTATGTTTCTTTAATCTCTCTATTAAGTAAGTTTTAGTATTATGAAATACTAAAAAAATATGATTTGAAAGTAATGGGTTATTCATATCACTTGTGTACATATTTACAAACTCACTATTTTTCAAATCATATTTTGTAAAGGTATCATAAAATATTTGAGGAAGTGAAAATATACTATGTTTTGTATATTTATTAATAATCATAGTAGTTCTGCTCCATCTCCTTCATAATATTCTTTTATATGATCCCATAAGTCATTATCTTTATGCCAAGCTATGCGTTTGATAGCATCTTCAATAACACATACTTTGGCTTCGATGTATTGATTCTCAATATTAAAAACCTTTACTTCATAACCGTCATGACTTTGAACAGCTATTATATATGTTTCTCGTGTATATTCTTCTAAATCTAGTTTTAATTCATTTTTAAAATACCAATAAATTGCAAACCAGTAATAAGCTAATTGTCTACAATAGTCAAATTCTTCTATAGAATGTCTGAAATTGTATACATCAGCTGTAGTTTTAATATCAACGAGTATTACTTTCTTATTTGTATGATCAATCATTACTCTATCGAGTAAAGATTTACAAGGGAAGTCTCCTAACTTAGAAGCATTTGGAAATTCCCAATTTATATGAAATTCATTATGAACTTCAAACGTTTTTGGATAAGCAAATAAAATCTCATTTGCTTTTTTATGCTCTTGCATATTTTGCTTTATGGTCTTTAGAAGAGCCAAATCAGCAAAAGAAATAACTTTCTTACTATCTTTATTTCTAAAGTATTCAATGTAGTTTTTGTATAATTCTACTAGTTCTTTTGCTTCTTGAATTCTTTTATCAATAGATTTATTATTACTATAAGCTGCATTATAACTCATTAACAATATATCTTCTTCAGTAGCAAAAGGATCAGTTAATCTCGCAGTAGCATAAAATTCTAGAAGATCTTTTTGTTGTTTTACTTTAGGTACTGAAAAATCTAAAATAATATAATCATTCCAGAATTCTTCTGGCTGAAGGATATATTCATGAATCATAGTTCCTTTATCCAAGAAACTTGCTTTTAATCCTTCAATTTTTCCATCTAGCATATCCTTTAGATATCGGGGTCCCTTTTTCAGGAACCATCCGATATTACTATTACTTATGCGAGTGTTATCTTCGTAATAAGGTATACTTATGTCCATAATTACTCTTCTAATTTACTTAAACGATCTGCTTCCATTAACTCATTAACGAATGCAATGTCATTTAGTTCATCTGCTTCAAAATAAATATCTTGTTCAGTCTGAGACATTATATCATTATTCATATTTTGCTCGTCTAATTGTAAATTAACTAATTCGTAATTCTTCATAATCGTAAATTTTTTAAGTTATAGTTCAAATGTTAATGGTTTAAAATAAATCGAATAAGATTCATCAAGTATGCTTACGTTCGCTACATTTATATTAGCATATTCTGTATCTTCTTGAAATACACAATCATATACAGGACATGCTGTAATATTATGATTCCCAGTATGAACATGCCCACATAATGCATACTTTGGTTTCTTTCGTCTAATTTCATCAGTTAATGCTGCACAACAATATTGGATTTCAATTCCATTATCGTGTGTAGTTCCTACTTCTGCAAGATTAGACGCTTCGTGAGTCATTAATATATCTAAATCTTTTGGTATTTTTTCGTATTTCTTAGCTAATTCAGCATGATTAGCCATAAACGCCCATGGTCCACATTGTTTACACCAAGGAGTTCCATAGATTTTATACCATTTATCATCAGTACTGTTATATACTTTTTCCTCTCCATCAATCAATATAATTAATTTGTTAAATAGATAAGTATTTGATTGATTAATCATTTTCTCAAACCAAAAGTCATGATTACCTGGAGTAAGTATAATAGTAGGACAATCTATCTTCATTATCCATTCTTGAAATTCATTAAATATCCATTTTGTCATTTGGATGTAATCTCTTTGAATATCTAATGGAGATATATCACCACATATTAATAACAGATCACATGGTTCTATGTCAATAAGATTACCATGTAAGTCACTAATTGCTGTTACTTTCATTTTCTAATCCTAAAATAAAGTTATCATAAGTTGTTTTATATTCTTGTAATAGATCATAATATCTTATAAGATCCTGTTTCAAATCATGATATCTCTTAAATAAATTCTTATCGTAATAAGAATAAAATAAACTTACTGTATAACTATTTTTACTTTTAGATATATTATCGTTATTAAAAAAATTCTCAAGTTCCATTTCTTTCTCTAAAATCTTATTTTCGAGTTCTGAAATAGCTAACTTATAATTACTCTTAAATAACTTAATTGTATTTTCAGATATGTTCTTCATTGTCTTTTAGTTCTTGAATTCGTCTAATACATTCATCTGTCTCTTTATGATTATGTACTACAAATAATTTATACTTCTCAGCTAATCCTTTATTTAAAAGAGACCACATAAACCATTTCCATTTATATGGCCATACATCATTAGGTTTTCCTTTAGCTTCGATAATAAAATTATCTCCAACAAAGTCTGGAGTATAAGTCATCGCTCGAATCTTTTTACCACAAAATGTAAATGCTGGTATTAATTCAAATTTAATAGGCTCATATTCTGCTTTAAGATTATGAGCCTTTAATTGTTTATAAACATATGTTTCAAGTTTACTTTTAAATTCAATACCATCATATATGTTTGGTGTGGCATTTTTAACTTTCTGATTTATCGTTTTCTTTCTTTTTGTTTTTCTTTGCTTCATAACGATCAATATATGTACAAAGTAAACTTCCACAAAGATTTCCAATAAAACTAATCAGAATTAATTGCAACCATGTTAAGTCTGGTGTACTATTTAACAATTCCATGTTCGTTATCTTTTTTTAAACTACCATAAATTTCTTGTCCTACTATAGAACCTGTAATTACAATACTCATTAAACTTCCAATTGACATGTCTATAACTTTATCGTAAGTAATTAACGCTATAATAGAACTAATACTACAAAATATAAATGAAATATAATATATGAGTAGTTTTATAATGTTTTTACGTTCTTTCATATTTATTAAAATAATTTGAAAGTTTTTCTAAAGATATTAAATCGTAATTAGCTAGATTTCCATCTATACCTACATCTACTCTTAATTCTTTAGAATCTGTATTTATTTGATCTACTTTTCCATGACAATGACCGTGTATCATAACAGATCCTTTATCTTTGTGTTCCCAACTTAACATCGGAAAATGGCACATTATTACTTCTAGATCTTTATGTAAGAAATTATATACAGATTTCTTAAATTTAATATTCTTGATCTGAGTAATATGATTGAAATAGCATTTTAAATGATCTGGTACTTTATCATGATTACCAAGTATTAGTACTTTGTTACCATTTAATCTTTGAAATAGTTTTCTTTTATCTTCTACTTCACCAAATGCAAGATCACCTAAAATATATACAGTATCTTTCTTGTTTACTCTAGAATTCCATAACTGTATCATAGCTTCTTTAGCTTTTTCAACAGTACTTCCAAATATCTCTTTTCGCTTAGGATGAAATTCTAATATACGATCATGAAAGAAATGTAAATCTGAAGTAAACCATATCATAATGTTATTGTATAAATGATAATAATGTTATATACTTACGATCAGGTTTATTAGAAAATTTACCATATCCTCCATAACAAATTTCTTTTACTTCTTCTTGATCTGATCCATTTAAACTAATCTCGATAGGTAAATCTCCATATTCATCTATCAAGTTCTGAATTTGTTTAATTACTTCTGATCCTAACATATTAACTTAATGTTTCTTTTAGCCAATTTTTAATTACTTCCAATCCATTATTCTTAATAGCATCGGATATATCTTTACTTTGGAATTTCTTATGTACTAAGAATCCATTTAAACCTGTTTTAAGGCTTATCTTATGCATATTTTTAACTCCAGGAACGTCTCTATCAAAACATATTAAAATACGCTTAAATCGAAGTTTAAGTGCATCTATAACATCTGGAGTAAGAAATGTGCTTTCTGAAGCTGGTGATATCGCAGTATAACCCATTTCATATAAACACATAACATCTTTCATAGATTTAGTAATAATTAGTAAATCACCTTTTTTAGGTAATTGTTCATATCCCTGAATATCATATGGGGTTAAATTATTACGCCATTTAGTATATTTATCTGCTAAAGGTCTATAAATCTTGAATCTATCATATACTTTATATGCATACATGGGATTATTTTCCTTATACACTCCCTTTACTACACCATCACATAAATAATATTTTATACTACTTACACCAAACTTCTTTAAAGTCTTTAGAGAAATTCCAAATTGAGACCAATATTGTTTATCTATATCTGTCCAATCTTGTCTAACTACTCCAATAACTGTTTCAGTAGATTTCTCTACTTCTTTATTACTATGCAATACCGTATTATTAGTAATTTGCATATCCTTTACTATTTGATTTAGTAGATCATTATAATTAGTTATACCAGTATATAACTCTACGAATTTAATTACATCTCCGCATTCTCCATTACCATGATCTTTAAATAGTAATTTTCCAGTCTTCTTACTTCGGAATATTCCAAATGAAGGATTCTTATCCTTTCTGAATGGACTATTATAAATAAATCCAACTTTAAATTGTCCTAGATATCTAGCATAAATATCATATTCTGTGACTTTTGATAAGATGTAATCCAGAGTAATAGGATTATCTTGTTTTTTAATTCTTTTAGAGTCATACATATGATATAAATTTATAAGTGAAGAGTAGCGGACTCGAACCGCTCCATTTAAATACATGCTAGTTAGCATTTGTATTAGGTCCATTCACACATCTGCTTTTTCTTTATTAACCTATCCCATCTTGTACGGCGCCCGTACAACATTCCCTAATAAAGAAATTATGTGCTTACTCTTCTCCACCTTTAAAATACCCCCTGTGTGGTCAGTGCCAGCCTACGATCTGGTATGCTTACATGATAAAATCAGAGGCCGCATAGTCTTCGTTCTATTGCGCAAATAGAATTTATATTTTTAAAATGGCAATCCGTTAGGATCGGTATTATTTGTGTTATCTAAAGTTCCATCTACTACGGTAAATGATTCATTAGATAATAGTGGATTTGGATTCGATTGTTCAAAATCAGCAATTACTGGCTTCTCAAATTGATCAATATTCAACTTGACAATAACAGACTCATTCTTATCAACAATCGTCATCGGTTCAATAAATCTATATTTTGCATACTTCGGTAGAGTAGTATAACCACTATTATTATATACTACTTTAATACGAAGTAATGTAGACTTATCTGCATTGTTAAGCTTTTCAGCTACCCAAGTAATAAATTCCTTAAAGCTCTCGCCGTTAAAGACTCTATCTTCAGGATTTGGATAATAACATTCAAGAATCTGGTCAATTCTTGCAAACTGATTATCACATTTTCTTTGCAAATCTTCATCAGACATATTATCTGATTTAGATGGTTCCCACTCTGTATGAGTCATAAATCTACCATCTTTTGCAATGAATTTAAACTCAATAAAATTATTACCATTAAGAGATTTATCTACTCTAATTGATTCTAATACTACATTATCGTGAATACCGGCTGCTAAATATGCTATATCTTTCTTTTGGATAGCTTGTGCTCTTTGTGAACTATAAATCATCTTCTTCTATGTTTTGGTTATTCTTGGTCTGGCAAATAAATTTTATCCCAGTATACTGAGATTTTTCCTTCGTCATCACTTTCTGCAATAACGATATTTTGACCTCTTAGATGTGGAGCTCTTGCTTCAATAGTAATGTTCTCCCCACCTTTAAAGGATGCAATGGTTTGGTTCTTCTTTCTAGAAATATATGCGATAGCATCAGCTTCTCCACATATGATATTACTTAACTTCCCAGCTAAGTCTAATTCCATTTCTGAAAGTTCTTCACCATCTTTGTTTACAAGTTTATCTTTGGTATGACCTATTAAGATAAAATTTTCGCAAAGTTCTCTAAACATATCTAATACCTTACGTACAGCTTGTCTTACATAAAACCAGCCACCACCTTGCGGCAGTAATCGTACGTCTCCTTTATAACTCTTCCCCATTGGAGTTTGATTATATAAAGTGAGAGCATATGATAACGTAATTTCTTCCAAACGTGTTGCGTTATCGATTGTGATATATTTATAAAAGTACCCATTACATTCTTTATTTTTTTGTCTAATGGCATTAGCTATTTCACCTAAATCATTGATATTTCTAGCTTGCACTGCTAAACAATCAATAAATTCAGATCCACCCTCTAGATCAATAATTAAATTATTTTCTAAATGTGCTGCTAATGTTGTTTTACCAGACTTTGGTTTACCAAAAAAGATAAGAAATCTTGGATTTCTCACCTTTGCTTTAATTTTCTCAGTAGGTAATACTATCATAATGTTAGTTTATCTACTTCTCAGAAAACTTTGAAAGAATTTGATATAGTTTGAAAAATTTTGTAAAATTCTGAAAAGATTTGTTATAAGTTAGTTACGCTGCAATTTCTAATGAATTAATGTTCATTGAGATATTGTAAAGAATAATACGATCCTTCTTAGGAAGATCATTAAAGAATGACGAACTTGTAAACTTCGGAATCAATCGAGAACCTACTTGAATATAATTACCATGGATTTTAACAGGAATGTTTCCAATCTTAAAATCATAAGAAGGGTTCTCTGTGTAGTAAATATAATCAAACAAGCGAGAAGCTGCTTTGTTCCACTCCAGATTCAATGCTTCCGGAGTAATGTCCAAGATTGTATAATTCTCATACGGAGCATTATCCAAAGTTAGAACTGTATACTTATTCTCATTCTTGTTAGCCCACGGAAAGATAGATTTAATCTTATCCAAGATACTAATTGTATAATCATTCTTCTTAGAAGAAGTAGTTGTCGTAAAATACTTACTCAAATCGATCGTATAGTCAAGATTTGTGTTACTTTTTGCCGTATTGTTTACTGTATTATATTTGTATGTCATAATTCGCCTTTATTTAACCAAGATTAATAAAAAATCTTATCTATAATTCAATTAGGTTGTTATATTTTAGGTCATTCTCAAATTCAAGTATTGCTAACTCTCCTTCTCTTACTTTAAGAAAATGAAGATATACTTTATTTTGTACAGGTAGTCGTTGAGGACCATATACTGTTATACCTAAAGTCTCAGGTCGAGATAAAACAGCTATAACATCACTTCCTTGAAATACAGAGTCAGATGATGATAAATCGCTTCGCATCGGATAGTGACTCGATGGATTATTAATTCTATCAATATTCTCTATGTTACGATTCATTTGAGATAATTGTATGATACTTGTCATACCAATTTTCTTTGCTTTGATAAATACTCTTTCAAGTTCAGATATAATCATTCTCTCATCTTTATAGTTATCACTATTTACTAATAAAGTATGATCTAGAATAACTATTAACCATTTATCCTTAGCTATCGTATTTTGAAAATACGTAATTGTATCGTCTATCTTTTGTACTGTAGCTGCATCATCCACATAATATATGGGATAATCTTTTAAAGATTCTGCAGTTTCCTCAACTAAGTTGAGTTCATTATCAGAAAGATCTTCTGATGCTGAGTACAATTGTGTAGTTGTTTGACGCAACTTATTAGATAGTTTTCTTCCTACTTGTGCACGGCTAAGCATCTCAAATGAGAAAGAAAGTACGACCAATTCCTTGTTAGAATTAAGTTCAATTAAATCAGTTTCGAGCGTATTTACAAACGAAGACTTACCAGTTCCTGATGCTCCTACAATTGTATAAACACAACCAGGTTCAATTCCACCACAACACATTTCATTGAATTTATTCCACCTACTTTTAAGTGGTTCAATTTCATGGTTTTTGCGCCTTCGTATATATGTAACAGCTTCACTTGCAGCTGTAGATATATGTTTAAACGGTAGCGGATTAACGTAATTTTGTTCCATACAACATAGTAGTTTCAGGTTGGTTAATATTCATTTGCTCTTCAATTAATTCCCATTCATGTGAAGTAAGCCATTTCCACATAGTTTTCATATAACCAAGCTTACCAGTCATTGCTTTATCGGAAAGCTCAAAATTCAAAGCGGTTATGATCCTATTGTGAAGATCAGGGTTGCCTTTAACTAGTTTGTTATAATACTCTCTACATTTCTTAATATTACTTCTAAGAAAGCCTTTAGTTCCATCTGGTCTATTAACCATTATTGGATATAATGTATAAAATTGCTCAAAAAGTACGTCTTTAGGAGTCAATTTATCTACTAATTCCTTAGTAGGTTTATACACTAATTTTTTATTATCGTCTTTCTTCTGAATAAGATTTCTGTCGATTAAGTCTTGTATTTCACTATCACTGACCAGGCGAATAAGTGGTGTGATACCTTGATGGGATTTTTGATTCTTATCTAATACAAGACTTAAAAATACTAACTGATTAATTGATATATTGTCTATTATTTCTAATAGACTTGTATCTAGTTCAATGATCATGCTCTTAAAAATTTTAAAAGCTTGTCAAAGATTTGTTATTTTCTGCCAATTTCTGTTAAAAGTTAAACAAGCTTAACTGTCTAGGTTTTAATTGTTCAATCACTTTAACACATTGAGTAATATAATATTGATAATCAACATCATATATACTCTGGAATGTTTCTCCTTGAGAATATTTCCATTGAAGATCTTCATCAGAATATAATCGATTATGAAGTTTTACCCCATGACCTTTTAGCATATTATGATATGATCTTTTTCCAGTTTCATCTAATTTCCATTTCCATAAGTAATATCCACTATTACTAACGTAAAATCGATTAGTTCTCTGTTGAATTTGTTCATTATACTCAACTGTCCACTGTTTACCAGTCTTCTCAGCTTGTAAGAATTTACGTATATCTCTACATGATTTAATTGTATCTTCTACTGGAGTATTATAAACAAAATAGTTAATAATTGCTTCGGGTATTATTTTAGGTTGTAATCCTCTTCCTAATTCAATATCAGTCAGAAAGAATCCTTTCTTCTTAATATTTCCATCAGATTCTACTCCAAAATAATCATTTATTGCTAACTGATAAAATGAAGTAAACTGTTCTGTTTCTAGAGTAAGCTTAGTAAGCTCTTCCCATTCTTTTAGTACTTGTTGTAATTTATCATATTTGTCCTTTTTTATCTTATATAAGATACCATCAGTATTAATCTGATATAACTTACATCCCAGATCTAAAAGTTTCTCAGCAAGCATTAAAAGTAGCAATTGACCGTTAATTCGTACTTGCATAATAGAAAATGGTGCATATAACCAAGATACTTCTTGTTGCATTTTCCCAGTTACTCCATTAAGCATATACTTGTACGTTTCATTTTTATTTTTTTGTTTTGTTCTCTTAAATTCTAGTCTTTCCTGAATAATTTCAGGATATACTTCTCTAAGAATGGATTTTAATTTGGGTGGATATAGTTCATATACTGCAATTAAACTTGGGTATAGTGAATTAACATCAGAATCTAATAATAATTCATCTTCATTACATTTAATTGAACAGCAACCATTGTCACCATGTATACCTCCGACTCCAATAGTTACTTCCATTCCACCAAATATAAAAGTATTAATATAACCTTTTCTACCTGGAGACACATTATGTTGATTTTTCATATCTTGCAATGCTTTCTGAAGTACTGGAGTATTAAACTTTATAAAAGGAAATATAACTTTTTCTAGATCTATACGATCCATAGGAGATTTCATATTCTCTAACTGGTCCTTACTAAGACCAGATTTTTGCATTACTTTTAATTGTAATAATTTATCTCCTAAATTTACTCTATCCAGACTTAAACATGGTAATCCAAAATCTCTTTCAGTTTCTACTCGTATATCTAATAGTTTTTCACATCGATATAAAAGTTCTTCAGTAGATTCCACATCATTAATATTATATGATATTAATCTATCCATATCCTTCTCTAGGAGATCTTGTTTCCAATCGACTACAAATTCTTCTACGTTTTTGTATTGCATAGTCACTTGCATCTCTTTTAAAGATACACGTAATGCTTTAGAGAACAACATTGTTAATAAGTCAATTGATAGAAAATTCTTAGTATATTTATACTCTTTCCATAATTCAAAATTAGAGTTTTTGTCTATTACAATTTGACTCATTCTGAATATAGATTCTGTTATTTCTCTTGTACTGAAAAACTCAAAATATCTTTTTCTATATAATGAGAAGATATAATTCAATACTGGATTATCATAGTGATGATTATTATAACCAACAAAATAACAATCCTGAGTAAAGTAATCAAGGAGATCTTGAATATCTACTTTTCTAGAAGATATTTCAAATACTTTAATTACTCCTGTTTCTGTATTCTTACAAGTACAAGTAAATATGTTCTTAAGAACTTCAATATCAAAGACTATACAGGTTTTGTCTTTAATTTTCATAGCTATAATTTGTGTAACACGTCTTGGATTCGAACCAAGTTCCTATATAAGCGCTTATATAGACTACCAACTTTTCCCTTATAGTTTCGGATTATTTACGTGTCATATTGTGCGTTGAACAGACGCACCCCTGTTTCATAGACGAATATCAGCTTACGCTGCAGTTTTATCCTGTTTTTGTAAACGAGTAATAGTAACTCCGTCAATCTCTCGATATTTAGAGTTAACCATTTCCATAATACATACTTCAGGATTATCTGAATCATAAATAAAGTATCCTACTACTTTATCAGATTCCTTTTCCATCATTTTGTTAAAAGAGTATTTTACAATATCTTTTAACTTATCTGGAAGACAGACAATAGCGCCAACTCTATCTCCAGTAAGAGATGGTTGGTCGATGTATTGGGTTCTCACAATATAACGATGTTTACTACTATCTTGTTTTTTTGGTTGTTCGACAATAGGTCGAATTTCCACTTTGTTCTTTACTTTGGGTAATTGTATACCACCCTTAGAAAGGTACATTTGACGTCGTTCAAGTTTCTTTTTATTACGACGTTCTTGTGCCAGTTTAAAATGCTCAAGATCTTTCAATGTCTTTTGTTTCTGAGTAAGTTCTACTCGTTGAAGTTTCTCCATACGAGCTTTACGTTTCTCAGCAAGCATACTTAAACGCTCTTGTTCTGATTTCTTTCTTTTCTCCTGGCGTACTTGATACGCTTTAGGATCTGCTGCTATTTCAGAAGCTTGTCTTTGCATTTCTGCTTTGTAGGCTAAATAACCAGCTTTTCTAGCTTCTGCTGCTATTTTTTCTCTCTCTTCTTTTGTTGTATGTTTTATTTTATCCTTAATTTCCTTATGATGAATAAGCTTAATTGCACGCTTTTTATTACGTTCAATTCGCTCTTCCTTAGTAAGTTTCTGTTGCTTAGGATTAAAGTTTTCAAACTTTGTTTCTATAGCAATCATTTTTTCATCATGTTTTTCCTCGATTGCTTTATCGATAGCTTTCTGCTTCTTAGAGGTATCTTTAGTAGGAATACTAGAATGAATCTGAGAAAGTTTCTTTGCTTTCTCTTCTCGTTTCTTTAAAGCTGCTTCTTTACGTTTTTTAGCTGCTTCTGCTTTAAGCTCTTCCTTTTTAGTCTCCCAAGCTTTCTCTTGTTCTTCTTTAGCAATTGCTTTATTAAGAATTTTATCAGCAAATATGTTTGCATTAGCTATAATTTTCTCTTTGAGAGATTTTGCTTTATCTAGTAAAGTTACTTTAGATTTCTTTTTTACATCACTAGTTTGAAGCTCTTGCCAGTATTTTCTCTCTTTTTCTGAAAGATCTTCAGGATTAATATCCTTATTTTGTTGAAAAGCTAATTTTAAATTCTCTTTCCAACCTAGTACTCTTTCTTTTTTCTCTTTAGATTTGATATCTTTAGTTGCCATAAATTTTGATAATTTTAATGTTAGTAAATAAGTTTTCGAGACTTGTGATTCGTCCGGGATTCGAACCCGACTTGCCAAACTCTTGTTCCTACTTAAAGGGAGCGACAAATCTTCCTTTTTATGCTGCCAAATACATGTATGCTCCGCTAGTATCTAACTCAGCTGCATCATTAAAGTCAGCAAGTTTCTTTTTTAGGCCATTAATCTCCAACTGAAGATTATTACGAAGTTTATTTAGATAATCACGAGTAAGTTCCTCATTCTGTTTAAGATTCTTCTTACCCTTCTTCATCTTTAGGGTAGGATTAATTGTTGACTTCTCGATAATAATGCCTAATTGAACAAATTGTTCATTCTTCTCTGATAACTCAAAGATAATAGGATAAATACTATCTTTCGGAAAATCGCTACGTGATTTAAAACCGATATTGATACAAAACTGATCTAGTTTCGTCTGAATACGGTCTATAGCTTTTTTATTAATATCATCTAACAATGCTTTCATATCATAATGACGCTTGAACCCATTCTCAACTAAGTTCTCTGTTCGAATGATCATCCAATTATTAGTGATATCTTTATTTAACTTCTCTAGCTTTGCCTTAATTTCTGTTGATTTAATTTTCATATACAAATTGATTTTAAATTGTTAAACATCTATTTATATACTTGAATTATCAACTACCTGTGAGGGCGTATTCATCATCGATAATGACATCCTCTTCTTATTCTCGAGGCTAGCCAACCCACTTAGTATGCTGTTATACATACCGTATTACGCCCATATTGTAGTAGAGAGATTAACTCATCTTCTCTCTACTAGGAAATATCTTGAGTAATGTGTAATATTTATTCATCATTCATCACAGAACATAGTTACCATTACTTATGATTTTCGATTTTATGGACGACGGAATAATACTTGTGATGGATTTGAAAAATCTACCACAACAGCTTGACCAGAATTGTCTTTTACTAGTATTCCATTTAGTAAAACATTTTTCCGATTAGGAACTCCTTTCTCAACTGTAGAGTTCTCTTCAGTCATTGTTTTAATATCTGAAGCTAATACAAAACGATATGCAACAAAAATTGCAGATATAGCCAAACTATAATTTCCATCTTTATAATAATTTGAGAAACGATCACACATATCTTTATATGCATCATCATTTCGACTACTACCCATACCGGTAATTATCTTAATTAATCTGAGACAAATTGTCTCTGGATTAAGTACATACTCTCCACGAAATAGACGATTTAACCATGGAATACTTGTTTTACCAAGTGTTATTGATCCATCTTTATTAATTTTCTTATATTTTGCTATTTGCTTTTCATCTGTAAGTAGCAATTGATCTACAAGAATAGGATCACTGAACATATAAGTTAAATCTCTAAATGCCCACGGACTTATAGTAAATCCCTGCTCGGACATAATGATTAGATATTAACGTCAATACCTAACTCTTTCATCCGAGTCCGACAAGCTGTAGCCTCAAGCTCATTTGCTTCGGCTAAAGTTCCACAGAACTTCATCTGAGCATTCAAGAAGCTCTGAAGTACATTCTTCTCATCCCGGTTAAGAGCCATAACTTCCGGTACTAATTTAACATAGTCCACAAAGATAGTAATTTCTTCTTTGTTAGACCGTTCGTACTTCTCAATCGCTGCTTTAACAGTAGAAGCCGATGGTACTGGAATAACTTTCGTAATGTCGTCAATATTGGCGATATCGAGCCGTAATTTCGGATCTTTATTGAACTGAACTTTACGCTCGTTACTCATTGATTCTACTAACTCGACTGAAGTTACCTCTATCGGTCGAATTGAGTATAGATAAATGGGTCGACTTAAAGTCAATGCGCCATTCTTTTTATCTTCTGAATAATTTGTATCTACTGGGTTCCGTTCTACTACTAAAATATATTTACCCAGAGTTGCGCCACATTGTGCGGCATTAATACGCATATAATCCATAATTTGTTTCCTCCTTGATTTCGTGGTTGATTCCACCAACGAAACATTTTAAATTGTTTTTAAAAGATTAATGAACTCAAATAAAATAAAAAGAACTTCTTTGCTGGAGTATTTTCTAAATAGGGGATGTTGTTGCCCAGGTGCCTGTTATCTTATCGCCTACGTCAATTCAATGACTACTCCTTGAAATTATTTCTTTATACTTGATAAGCTTGTTGGATTCTATTTCACTCTGTAATTCTGCTATTGCTATTACTCTAGCACTCCATAGAGACACATTTAAGTAGATACTTCCTCTTCTTAAATGACACTTTTTCATCTAGTGCATTATGGAACTAGTCTTACTCTAGAATTATCCGATTATACTTTTCATATTAACTAATGAAGGTTCGTGTCATGACTAACTGTCCCTTACGCTTGCCCAACATCAGACTAATGAGATCTTACGACATTAATTAATAAGTCACAAGATCAATACGTTTTTTACTATCTTCTACCGCTGTATATTGATAGGGATATGCACATGCTACTAGTTCTTATACATTTCTAGGCTTCTCTAGCAAACGTTATATCTTTGTCAATACAAATATACTATTACTAGTATGTGTGTCTTAAATTGGCTTAAACACACTGATAAGATATAATAAACTACATAGGATTACTTTATCGAATATTCCACATATACGGTCGTTTTAGGAACGTTACCAAACCCAACACTTCTAGTCTTTTCACCCTAAAGTGGTTGCCACTCTATTCTTTCATATGCAGTATACTGCCCATATGACCTTTTCGAGGATTTTTCTGTTTTACAAGCTCGAATATTGAGGACTTTCACCTACTTTCCATTTACTCTTACTTACAAATAGGTCTATAAGTATTAGTTCGCTTTCGGTCACTCTTAAAGATTTATAAGTTTCAATGAAACGCTTTATACCGATCATATGATTTATCATCATACTCTAGTATTCATGCACGAAGCAATAACGGTTGGCTTGTTGAGGGCGCAGTCAGAAAATGGTTTACCTTATCCTACAAATGATAGGCTTTTCCTAGCGAGGACTTCCTCAAATTTATTTTAACTCGGGATTTTGGCCCCTACGGTGTTAAACATGTTAATACTCTCTAATATTCTTTGTTTAAGAGGAAATATGACTCTCGGGCCAGTGGTGAATCTTTGGATTCAGTAGCTCTATGTTAATAGACTTGAACTTAGCCCATTGACTTTACAAAAGCCCTACTTTCGTTATATATTTTAAAGAAAGCATACTAAACTTTGCAGGTTTCTCGGATATCAACCGACGGACTCTGTTAGCCGACGTCAAAAACTTTGTATTAGGTAAGTCAGACCTGTTTTAGATACATACAGTATTACTGTATTACAATCTTGCCAAGAGTTGTTCTAAAACTTGGATTAACGTTTTGGTACGCTTCACCAAACCTCTGCGTTTCCATTTATTATCGTGATATAACTCATGCAGTAAACACAATCACGTTGATATTAATAGTTCTATAAAGTATAGGTTTGGCACCTAATCCGGATAATCTGTCATACGTATCCATAGAAAATAAGTCTCGAATTTATTTCTACTTTCCCAGTATGGATCATAGCCACTCAGCCATATGAATCTTTAGTAATAACACCAACTGTTGACCTTTACTTCTAAGAATAAAAGCTGTAGTAATTGATTCTACTTTCTTCAGATTCGTAGCACCTTATAGCACCCTCTATTAAATATCTAATCTCCTTCATAACTATACTTTCCCTATATTCTTTCATATAGGTGTTTCAGCACTAATATAGTGAACACTAAGATGGCAAATTTATTTAACCTATCCAAATTAATTAAAGTGGATTCAGTAAGGTAGCTTTGGACACTACCCGGAACTTAGTCAGTTCTTTGTTGAGTAATTCTATCACCCTTTGTAATAGTTGCAGTTGCTGTTTAAAGTCCCTTCTTGATTTCAGGATTGGTTTCCTCCACGGACTTCTAATGAAGTTTACTATTGTCTTTACTCTAAGACTTAATAATTGCATTGTCACCTACAATTATTAATAGCTGCTGAAGCAGACTCCATATATCGTTTATCTTCTACGTTTTCCTACTTTATCGGTAAGCATATCGAAGTGTCTTCTCTTAGTATATTCACCAGACGGTTCTCAATACCTATAGAATGGATTGATATCTACACTATTCCATTTTCTTATTAACTTTTCTAGAGTAAAAGGATATACTCATTAATAAGTTATCATACTACCTTTTGAATTGCGTGTTAGCGCTATCATATTCTTGTATCCTGTCTTCCTTGTCTATATTATACGATTCGTTGATCAGACTTGTCCAAATATAATATACGCTGTCTTATTGCTTTTTAAGTGTACAGCTACAATACCACTTTCCTTCTTCTTATTACGGGTAAGGAATCGTTTGACCCGACAGCTTTTATCTTCAACTGTCATTATAACACCATGCAAAAAGTAAACACATTATAAAGAAGATAATTAAGCCTACAAATGCTAATTTATCTAATGTATTATTACTTGCTTTCATCTCTCTACTTTTTTAGGTACCTGAATACTTGGTATGTGAAAGCGAGGAGTAGGTAGAGTAAACATCACTACTTTCTCCAAATATTCAGTTTTTGTTTCATATTCTTTCCTTTCTTTAACTGGTTTCTTTACTACCTTTTCCACGATTTTCGTGGGGTGATTAATGGTGACATCAATGTTAGCAATCGGCATATCGCTTTTTACATTGGAAACACCTTTATTAAGATCAATCTCTAAGGACAAATTGCCCTTAGGATCGAACTTTAATGCGGGCAAGTCAAGTGGTTTTACTTGGTCTGCCCGAACCTCTTCTACTTGAAAGAAGTTCGTATTATAGGATAATAATATACCTACAATAGCAAATGACACGTATGTAAGTAAATTGCCATGTCTACTCATTTTGATAATGATTTATAGTTATTTACTTCTTCTCTTCCGCCGGTTTCTCGTCTTTCTTAGGATCTGCAGTTTCCTCAGACTTTGGAGTCTCCTTAGGATATTCGCTTTCTGTATATAGATCAAAGGCTGCATCCTTGTCTACGTACATATTACGAATCTCAATCATTTTATTTGTCGCATTGAGCATGAACTTTGGATCTGCCATAGGGACTTCCGTCTTGTAGGCTTCATAGAATTTGTTCATGATCTTCTTGGCGAGTCCTACTTCATAAGATTTAGGATCGTCAGTATTAACAACTAATTTACTTAGTTGCGGTACCTGTAAGAAGAAATCTCGAGTAGGCTCAAGGATTCCGTTCTTAACTGCTGTAGTATCATCGATTGGTTGCTTAGAATCCGCATTACGAACACGAATAAATGCCTTAATCAAATCAACTACCTCCTCTTCACTTAATACCGGAAGATTATACTTCACGGTTGAGTGAGCAAAAATCGGATTATGATCGGCGATCAAAGAACTAACAGTTCCTTGACATAAACCACGCACTAACGCCGTAGATTTATTACCTAACAGGGTAACAGCATCTTCGAATAATGCACCTAATCCAATCTTGTTCCAAGTTTCCTTCTTTGCTTCGTCGGATTCTTGATTCTGTCGGTATAACCGTACTTTCATCAAGGCTTCGCTGAATCGATTGGGAAAAGGGGAATTTTGCTGCGATAAGATATAAGACAATCCATTCTTCGCATCATTCTCATCCTTCCACTTTGAAGCATCTAACTCAGGAACAACAGGAGCTTTCTTCTCTTGTTTAATTTCCTCTTTAGCCTCTTTTTCTGTTTCTGGAGAGATGTCCTTGAATGATAAGGTCATTTGCTTACCATCATCAGATACATGATGAGGAAGCATTGTAACACCAATATTATTAAATGTATTAATAACATCTTGAACAATGACATCATCATTTGGAACTGCAAGACCTAATTCAAGCTTTTCTTCACGAGCCTGAATAGAGGCCTTAGTCATACCCCAAGCAAGATTATATGTGAAGGCTTGCTCCATCTTAATCGTTGCTGGCTCACCGGATTTCATACCGGCTATATGTCGCTGAGCTACTTCTAGTAGTCTAGCATAACCATCACCAGACATTCTCTGATGTGGCTGTAACTTAATGTTGTTTAAGTCGATCTTTGAAGGAATCTCTTCCTTTGGCTCCGGCTTAATCTCTTCAGTTGCAACTGTTTCTACTGCAGGATCTACAGGTGGTGGAGTTTGTATCCGTTCCTCCTTCTTTACCTCTGGTTTTTTCTCTTCCTTCGGTTTTTGTGGATTATTTACTTGAGTTTGTTTTGCACTCTTGTTATCCTTTACTTCAGTATCCTTTACAGGAGCTTGCTGAGTTGTTTTATTTTTCTTATTAGACATGATTCAATTGATTTGTTTACTGTCCTTTACAGTTTTAAATTATTAAAATAACTAATGATAGAAATAGTAATGATCCCGAAAATAGTTAGTAAGCTAACTTGAATCCTCGTGATCTGGTGACGCTCTGGTTCTAGTATGAACTAGAAGATTTTCTCCTTGTTGTTGGTCTCCTTGGTCTCTAATAAACCACATATAAGCCTTACTTACAGACTCAATTGTTGCAGTAATCATTGGTGTCACTCCAACGATTTGCAAAGCCTGTATGGGCATGTGGTTTACTACAGAGACCTTTTCTATTTGGTCCTTTTTAGGCTCGATATTACGAGTCTTACTCTGGATACCAAATCCAACAACAATCGCAAATGCTAGTGTCAATATTAAATTGATACCTAGCTTTGGGCTACCTTGCACTCTAGCGATTGCTACAATCACTAGAATTAAAGCAACAATCATAGAAATGAAAGTCATTGTTGTCATGTTCTGTTAATTTTTTGAAAGTTTATGAAAAATTTCTCTCAACCTACGTTTTGCTTTATTCAAATCGGACTTTACAGTACCGATAGGAATTCCAAGCTTAACACTCAGTTGATCGTAACTAAGACCTTGATAGTATCTTAACTCGAGTAAATTTCGATACTTAGATCTTAGGCGAGATAATGCTATTCTTAGAAGCTCAATATTCTCCGTTTTAATCATATCTGACTCGGGATCTGGAGCTGTCTCTTCTAATTGAATAGTATTTGTCTCATTATCTATGCTGAAGTTCTTACATAAATCCTTTGTGGCTCTTATATGATCAATAGTAGTATTAACTGCTATTGTCTTAAGCCACGCTTCGAAGCTAATAGGATTTACATAAGAACTGAGTTTACTAAAGGCTTTTATAAATGTGTTACTCAATAGATCTTGAGTAAGTTCATCATCTTTGACTATATCAAAGATAATATATCTTATCAGTCTATGATACCGTTCATATAACTGATTAAAAGCCTTATCATCACCGTGTTTTGCTTGTTCAATTAAGATTTTTTCTTCTTCTTTCATATAACAAGCATTAGTTAGTGGAAACTAGGGGAGTCGAACCCCTAGAATCCTTTGTTTAGAACGCCCTCTGCGACAACACAGCTATCTCGTCTGAAAGTAGGCAAATCTTATTACACTTCCTTATTTCTAAACTAAAATGGAATACCTAATATATATCTATAATAATATGTATCATATACATACTTACGTATCCAATAACATTGAATTAAGTTATCAAATATTTCATCAGAATATATTCTAGGTAATTCTATTTTGTCTAACATTGCTACAGCAATTCTTAGTCTTACTAAGTCTGTAGTATGTTTGCTCCCTATCATCTTATTAGGATGAAAAAGACGTTGAGATATCCAAGCAATCCATTCTTTAATTTTTGCTTTTATCTCAATCCAAGTACGCCAATCCATATTATCTGGACATACTGAACAAAATTTTCCATCTGGAGTTTTAATCCAACCAAAATATTTTTCATATTCTGATCCAATTATTCCCCAATCCATACAATATCCTTCATCTTCTCTAAATACTGGTAAAAATTTTTCATGTGTACTAATATTTTTGAAAAGATCTTTTATTGTATTACAGAGTTCGCCTCGTTGATCGAAGATTTTATCTCTATTTTTTTCCATTTATCTTCGTTTATATACCGAATATTTACTTTATTGAATAACTTTTGAGCATCCTCCCAAGAAACGTGTAATTTACCTTGAATATCTGCAGTAACAGCTATTTCATTTAGATTTCCATCTGGTTGAATATTCTTTATACTTACGAATTCTTCATATTGTTCATCAGTATATTGAATACTACTAGATTCTGTGTTTCTTTCTTCTATTTTACTTGATTCAATTTCTTTAGATAGAAGAGTAAATTCAAATTTAGTAGGATCTTCTAAAATCTGTTCAACTATTTTATGATCTCTTTCGATAAGACCATTAGCAAATGAACTTAGTGAAATACTATTTGTGATTCTTATAAATGGTTCCTTACCATTTAAAGACAAAATATATTTCTGTTCACTGAATAAGTCTTTAACAATATATACTCCTGCTTTCATTTCTTAATTGATTTATAATATGTGTCAATAACTCGACTTGCTGTAAGCAAATCAACTCCAAACTCTTCTTGGATTAGACGATTCTTTTCAAAATCATCATATGGTTCATCCATTATCTTCTTTAATTTCTCCTTTTCACCGGGATTATCAAAGTATATCCAAAATGTTAGTCTCATATTACTCAGGAATTAAGAATGGAATATTTTCAAGTTTTAGTATCTCATTATATACTTTATTCCATTGTTTTGGAATATTGTATGTTTTGTAAGAACTTCTATGCTTTTTGGGATTGTGGTAATAATCCCACCAAGACCTACTTAATACAGTGATTTGAGGAAATTTCTTACTTTTTCCTTCATTCTTAAGTAGTAATACAATGTTCGATTTACTAGTTATTAAACTCTTTGCAGATGTTGCTTTTGTTACATCAGCTCCTAAGTTCATTAACATTTTAAGGAAACTAACGACACTTTGCCGTGGTCCTGCTAGTATACATTCTCTACTAAATGATACTAGCCTTTTTTCAGCTATTTTCTCATCCATAAGCTTTTTAAAATTATAATTGAATCGGATTATCTCCCCAGTTCATATTCCTTTTATATAAAGGAATTTTACAATCAATCATCAAGTTTGCATTATATAATGCTTTTGCAGTACCCTTAGGAACCTCAATTTGATGACCTTTTTCAGAATGCCAATATCCCCATTTTTCACCTAATGCACTAGTATATATTACTCTTTTAGGTTTAAAGGAATATATGTATTCATCCCCAAATGTGTCTACTGCTATATAACTCATAATTAATATTTTTTGTTATCTAGGTGGGATTTGAACCCACAATCTCCTGATAAAATTCAGGGCTTTATCCAGTTAAGTTACTAGATATCCCTCACTTTCGTAGTTAGCACGTTGATTTACGCTGCTCCTAGAGCAGTGTAATCAGTGACAAATGTATTGCCATTTAAATTTAAAGTGAACCTATTTTACCTTTCACTATTAGTCAAATCCATGCAGCCCCGTTTGATCTTCTATATATCCTCACGTTAGTTTCCGCTACCTTCAAGCATACTCTTCGTTTTTCTTTAAACTAGAGAGTTCGGTTGATCCTACCTACTAAATAAGTCATTTTCATACGTTGTTCCTACGTCATATATAGTTTTAGAGCTACTATCAAACCCAGGCAGTGTTTAAAGCAACCTTACCCTTGAAACTTTTTGTTTATAATTATTATTTGTGGAGCTGGAGGGAGTCGAACCCTCGTCCTAATAGTTTCCAATAAACCTAATAAGATATATCACAGTTCTTATGATATAAATTTTAAAACTGAAAAAAAGTTTATGAAAGATAGTAGATAAAGAGAGATCACTCTCTCTTTACCTTATAAATCTATAGTAATAGTAAGTATCCTTTTTATATAAGCATATTTTCTGTAAGAGTGCGCAATGCGACTTATGTCTTATCCCTAAATACATGTTTATCTCTTTAAAAAAGAATAACCTTAGGCATGTAGCTCCCTATTACTATAGTAAATGCCTTTGATAGATCTATAGAATTTGAAGTTTTAAATTACCATCAAAAGACGATAACCATCAACTTCGGCTTAAAGCTCTAATTCTATGTGTGATTTGATATCATTACTATACTTAACTTACTTACGTAAGCCTATCACTAGGTCTTGACTCAAGGTTCTAGCGATTCAGCAATTTCAGTTTATCGAAACTTTTCAAGTGATAGTAATGATCTCAGGCACGTGATCAGTGGCTCAGAATTTTTCCACTCTGGCTCAAGGCTCTTGAGTATCTTGTTAATTCAAGATAATTTTATTCTACTCTAATTCGAATAATTAAATCGTGGTATTAATCTCTTTCTAGAACTAAATATACGGAAAGAGATTGGGAGACCTCTCGGACACTCCCAACTCTGATTTTGGAGTTAAATTACTGGATTAATATCTCCAATAATCCTCACCGTAGATAGCACGCTTAGCGTCACTGACGGCTTTATCACGCTTCTCTTCGGCTTCCTCGACAGCCTTATCGTATTTACGATAATCTCCGTCGGACTCAAAATTTGTTTTGGCTGTAGATACAGCTGTCAAAAATGCTTTTTGAGCTTCTTCTTTTTTACGAGCCATACGAAGCTCTTTTAATGCTCGATCTTCTGTAGACTCTGCGTTTGATAAACGACGTTCAACTTCACGGGTCTCTTGTTCTAACTTCTTTGCAGCGATGTTCTCTTTTGCTTTGTCTACTGCGGAAGTATTTACTTTACCTTGATTGTTCTCTTGCTCTTGCATTTTTGCATCTAAATTAAAATCTGCCATAATTTTTAAAATTTTGATAAGTTAATAAAATTGATTTTTAAATTAAAATTGTTATTATTTACTTTTTAGTATTAACATATAATCCAAACCAATAATCGCTACCTTCTGATGTACTACTCCAGTTAATAGTGCCGTTAATAATCTCTCTATTACTACAATTACTATGAGCGATTCTATGTACACATTTAATTAGTTTACCAGAGATATCTCCATTTCGCAATATTTGATTGGTGACATTTTTTACATATCTACCATAAGCATGGTTCTCTTCAAGAAATTGCTTAAAACTAGGATTCTCACTAATTGCGCTCTTTATTGATCCTTTTATATCTTTTTTACAAAATGTAAATGTAGAGGTAATAGGTTGTCCTCTAGTAGAAATACTACTAATACTAGCGGTATTACTTCGATAAATAAATTCTTCAAGCGCCATTATTTTTTATTTTTTAGTTTTTCGTATACTTTTTGGTATGCTACTTGAAATTCTTCTTTAAATATCTCTTTAAAGATATTACATTGAGAAGGATACATATTAACAAATTCTTCATCTGTTAATCGCCGACCTACAGTACCGTTGTCAATAACGGTCTTTCTGATAACTCTACCTTTTTCTTCTTTAGGTATTTTTATCACATTGTATCTTGTTCCAACTTTTCCATTGGAGCCACAAATTACTTTGTAGCGAGTAATTTCAGGTACAAAGGCTACTGTTACTTTTCCATCAGCCCCCTTCGTTTCTTTCTTTACTCCGGATTTTGTTTGCCCTACAGATAGTATCGCAAGTATGCGAGTGCTTACGTCTCTATCCTGTGCAAAACATACTACTTTTTCTTTTTTGATTGTAGCATTCGCCTTGCGAATACGTACAGTCTCCATTTTTCTTTTGCTTCGCATTTTAAATAAAATTGATTTTATTACTAGATAGTAGAATTGTATATTCTTTGTATTTTATTATATACTTCTTCTACTGATTCGATTACTCTTACACTAAAACCGCATTTAAGTAATACACAAGTGTACAACTCTTCTTTTGCTTCATCATTATTACAAGAGGCTAAACCTACTTTCTTAGGTAAATCCTCTCTTTCTGAAGTTGGAGTTATTGCAGCAATTTGTTCTATATCAATAAGTATACGTTCTTCATGATTTAAGTACGTAATCTTTTTTGATAGAGATTTGCTAAATGCGGAGAGTTCTATAACGTTTCTTATTTCCATGTTCTTAAATAATGAATCGTGGCATAGTCTTTGTTTTCTTATCGTATGCTGCCCCCTTTACTTTATTAGCGTACTATGCATCTTCACATAGCTTTGATTTGCTGTAGGACTCTGGGCTTATTCACGATTCGGGGATAACCACCATATTAATAAAAAATTAAATTATATGATAACTGGCGAGTAATCAATAAATTTCTTTTTTATTCTTAGTACCCTTTTTATAGGGTTCCATTTTAGGCTTAGGACGTCCTTTTTCAGAACGTCCTTGTTTTACTGCTTTACTTTCTTTCCACGTTTTAGACATAGCTCTTAAAAACTTTAACAATTTCAGGTAATGCCTCAATGTAGTTAATACAAAGATACTCTTTTTCCTCTTTTTTGAGAGGATTGTTAAATAAGAGAACTAAGTCTCTAGTAAAAGTAGGATTACGTAATAAGTAATTCTGTACTTCTACTTGCCATGTAAGACCTCCTCCTGTAGATATTGGTGTACCTACATTCTGAAGTAAAACAGAAACTTGCTCGATTAACTTAGAATCGAATTTAGGAAATTGATGTTTCAGTTCTTCTTCATTTAATGAAGAAAGAAATTCTGGATTATCTTTTTCCTGCATGAAAACAAGAAGTGCTCTTTCAAGCATTTCTTTTGCTTCTTGTTGGGACCAAGAAGTTGGAATCTGTACAAGACATAAATTATTTCCTGTAGTTCCAATAAGATGTAACTGTTTCATTTTTGATAAATTTAAGTTATAACTTTTAATGACGTCTCTGTATGTACAACTACAGAGATAGTTTTGATTGAACGATTGTTGATTAACAACAACTCATATTGTACTATGAGTAATTAGAATAAGTGTCATCGTAAAGTTTTACGTCTGCAAAATAAATATTAAAAAACTCTTACGTAAAACTTCTTAAAATCGGCTATCTAACATATTTTACGTTATAGCAGAATTGTATTGCCAGTACAATTCTTATTAACGGCATGATTTTAACGTCTGCACGATCATAATTATATAAATACGAGTGTCCAAATATATTTATATGTCGTATTTAATAAATATAAATGTCTATATAATTACTTACGCCCCACATGCTTGTCATCTTCTGATGATCTAATAATAAAAATATGCACTACCTTCACAGGCAATGCATATAAATGAATTATAAGTCAGAAATTCAAAAAAGTTATTGCAATCATGATCATTTAATACTATCTATTACCGTAATTGGTACTTTGACAGCTTTCTCACTTTCTTTTTCCGGCCTATTTACTTCAGTCTTTATTTCCACTTTAGCATTCTTAGCATCTGGACCTGTTATTCCCGGCATAACTTCTTTTAACTGCATACTAATATAATAGTTTGTATTACGGAGATACTCTTCAGCAATCTCTTCATACGTTGCAGTTGTACCTATTCTATTAAGAATAGTACGTACGATTTGTTCTGGGAGTTCCATACACAAATCGTACAATTCCATGTCATGCTTTTCAACATTCCAGTCGTTAAGTCTTTCTTCCAAAGTAGGAATAATGACCTCAGTTTTAGTTGATTCTGAAGCTTCTTTAGCTTCTGTACCATGGTACTTATCGTACCCATACCATAGGATTCCTCCCAATAGTACGATGCAAAGTAGCCCAATTGCTACGTCTCGAAACTTGTTCATAGAAATAATTGATTTATTAATAAAACTGTGCAATATTGCCTTATTGATTGATGACCATTGCTTGAATATCTAATTCAATTTTAATTGGTTCATTCTTCCAAGATATCATAGGAATATTTAATTGTATTCTATCTTCTTCAGATATCTGCGTATAATTAAAATTTCCTGCAAACTCATCCTCATTAGGACAGTTTAAATTAATCCAGTAATTTGAATCACCTTCAACATATCTTTTTGGCTTACTTGTAAAAAGATATTGTCCTCCATCTTCATCTACTGCGTACCAAACTTCTACTTTCATAAATCTTGTTGTTTTTGTTCTTCTTCGTATAAATATTTTTCTATTCTTTGAGATTCTTTATTAATTAAAATAAAGAACAAACCTAGTATAACACCCATACCTAATGAGGTTATTATTAACTCTCCTGTAATAGCTATGGTGTAGATACCCCCAGCTACTACTACCAATAGTAGTAACACATATAAAAGACATTTTAATGAAGATTTATTTAAAGGATTCATAAGCTTGTAGAAATTGTTTATATGTACCTAACATATCCATTAATAAATTATTACATTTATGAAGGCGGTTGTATTCTTCTTCAGTAAGAATATATACTGAACCTACTTTTACTACATTAGGACCAATATCTTGAATATTTTGAGACTTAATAGGTTTATCATTCTCTTCCCAAACAAATTCAACCATACTTGAGCAATCTTCTTTTATTAACTCTGTAATTTGTTTAACTATTGAATTATAAAAATCAATCGCTTTATTTTTATCTGAGAAACGACGTAGATTATAGAAATACGATTGATAAGTTATAGCCTCCATAGCTTCTTCTAAACTTAACTTAAGAGTTGCTTTCAATGCTTTTACCCATAGTAGTCTATTTCTAATTCTAATAAAATTTATTCTAATGCCTTTTTTCATACTAATTATATTTTAATTGTTAATAATAATCTAAAATGATCCTAAGTAGATCATAAGCCACTAACGCCGCCAAGCTGTTACATGTACCTACTTAGGATTTCAATTTAATCAGTATGTGTTTCACAACAGATACATGAATAGAGTTCTATAATTCAACAAGTTTGTTCATTTTTAAAAGGGAGAAATAAATCTCCCTTACCTGATTATGGATAGATCTGTAAGAAGTGATCTATATAACCGGGTTTTGTTGCAATATATACCCTATATCCTCCACCTAATTTAAATAGGTCAAAGTCTTTTTTGGGTATTTGCATAGCAACAGTTTCTACATCTTGTTTCCAATTTGCATCAAATACACGATGTAACTGATTATGGAGATTATCCATATATCCATACATACACTGTTGCTTGGATGCGATAGCGGTATTGATTACTACACCGTATCCTCTACTTAATTTATAAGCTAACTTAATTGCATCAAGCCAACTTAAATTAAGCTCTTTTTTAAGAGTCACAATTCTCTTATATAGAGATATACTACGACTCTTTTTTTTCTGAATTATTATTCTTATCATATTATTAAGTATTAATGATTCAGATTTAAAGACATTAGCTTCGGTAGCCGTTGGCATTCGTTCAGCCCGGCAATTTAAACCTACTAGACCCTAGAACCGCTAACTTGTGTATTAATCAGAATGCGTATGAAGTAGTGTAGTTAGTCTCGATGAGGTTGTCTTTACTCTAGGGAAATTGTATGCGTATTTCACAATAGGCATACAACGGTTCTGCGTGACTTTCGTTGCCTTTAGGAGGCTATAATCAATGTTTGTAAAAATCTTTTAAATGACACACACGTGTTTCACAACAGATGTGTGTCTTACATTTTAACCAAAAGAATGTTACTGCTTTAATTCTTTTCTAACTTCATCTATAATACCATGAAAAACACTAACATTTACTTTATCCTTAAATTCAATATATGTAAATAATATCACACATATTGGATATAGGATGGGATCGTCCAACAGTATTAATAATATTATCATGTAGATAAGTATTCTTAATACTAACCAAATGAATGATATTATCTTTCTCATATATTAAAAATTTGATCTCCTAGGTGGGGTCGAACCACCAATCTCCAACGTGCAATACGTCTAGTGTTTTTCCATTAAACTATAGGAGTTTTGTATCCAGATACTTATTTTCCAGTTAGTATCATACTGTCTTACACCATAATACATTATGGTAATGTTTTCGATTATAAGCTTACTTGGTTACTAATAAACACAATAGTGCACCCATGTGAACCTAACATGCTATTGCAAGGAATGTTATTAATGTGGCCACATTAATAAAGGTTTAATTCGATTCCTTCTCTGCTATGACTGCTATCATTATAAATACTGTGCACGTAAATTATAATAAAGCCTATTCTTCTAAAGTCTCCTACGTCTCTGCGCCTACATGATGTTATCACTGCTCCTAATTAAGGAAAGCTACGCCATACACGAGTATTCATACTACATTGGGTTGTAATAATAGTAAGATGTCCTCTAGTTATTGTATTTAGTTGTCATAGTTTACTAAATACAATAGTTACTAAATAATTTAATATGACTCTACATTTACTTAGGCTTGTCACTAACCATGGCTGCATTATATTAAATTAAAAAGAGAGTTGTGTATCACTTCATACACTGGGTAGTTTGTTATTCATGTTTAATAACTTTAACACCAAAATAGATACCAATTAGAGTTGGTATTATGTACAGTAATATGTTAGTTACTGCGTAACGTGGCTGACTTATTGTTATTACTATATAAAATAATAATACTAACAATAGTATACCAAATAGAATGTAATTGAGTGCTTTCATTTTCTTCTATATTTATTGTTAAATGTATCTACTGCTTTTTCTCTATTAGGAAAGGTAGTTATTACTAATTTTCCTTCTTTTTCGAGAATGATAGACCACTCGAAAGCGTGCTTTCCAACTAGGATCACTTTGCGTCCTAGTGCATCTTCGACTATTGCCCTAACTGTAGCATCACAATTTGATTTGTGATATTTTCTTTTTCTATTCATTTTGATAATAATAACCGTTATAATAAATACTAATTACTGTATTTCTATCTACAGTATGATCGTCGTTTAATTTGATGTAATACCCTCCATGACTATCATGTAGTATTTTAATACTCACAATTTTTATCCAATCTTTTAGTTTATCATGCGTGTAATATGATCCTAATCTTATATTAGTGTGTTTTAAAATAAAATGAATAGATTCTTCATCTTTCATTTGTATCTTTTTGTATTTACGATGATAGTATTGTTTTATTAATGTGGAAATAAAAAATACTATTATTCCTATAGATACAAATATAGTAATTAGAATACTTAGCTCTTCTGTTGTCATTTATTAAATGAGTTTATTATTAAATAACATATTCCAATAAATATCCAATAAGCTAATGACCATTCGAGTATCATATCTAATATTGCTAATAATTTTGCTTTTGGATCTAATCCCATTGATAATAGGAATAAACATGACATTATGTAAAATCCTATTGTTGCTTTTGTTCCGTTACTCATTTTATTTAATTTATTGATTAATAATCAAATAAACTTACAAATAGGGATTCTCTACTCTGGCGTTATGATTCTAGAAATCAATGTTGTAGTAGCTAAGTATTTACAAGGATAGTCCTAAACCTATTTGTAAGAAACTAGTGCCAATTTACACCTAAAACTTTAGATTAATCTACCTTTATCCGATGATTATTTTCACTTTATGCACATTCTCAGCCTTAAAGTTCTAAAGAAACTGGTGCTCTCAATGTCTTGGAAAGTTATTGAGTTTTTGTTGTTTAAAACCTTATAATCCTCCTGAAAGGTAACTTAGGTTTTTAGGTCTAGATTTGTACTTTATCTATCCAAGTTTGTACTGTGCGAATACTTCGGATTATAAAGTGTATAGCACAATCCTCTAAAATTTAGAGTATACACAGTCTTTTAGACTTTATTATACTATTCTTGTCTAAGGAATAGCGTTAACTACTATATTAGAGCCCGAATCTATTATCCGTAGTACTTAATAGGAGCTTTCATTATTTACGCTATATATTATATAAATTACTAATGGGTTTGTTGTGAAAAAGAGTGAAAATGAGGGGGAGAGAGAATAGTTCTCACCATTCCCTCCCACTTACTCATTACAACTCATCGTCGTCTATTTCCTCAGCCTCTAACAATGGATTAGGCTTCTTCTCCTCAGCTGCCTTAGCTGCTTCTTTAGCTGCCTTAGCTGCTT
>OHUR01000047.1_pt1 | contig 72786 bp, 60 predicted proteins | sample 1579251 | NCBI WGS metagenome assembly OHUR01 (sample SAMEA3882528, study PRJEB24775) | human gut metagenome | biome: human-associated habitat; feature: intestine environment; material: feces | place: Netherlands | collected 2009/2010
GGAGCTGGACCTCTTTGGCGGCAACCGGCGTTCCATCGAGGCCTCCCGCGCCTCCCTCATGTCCACAGAAGCTTCCGCAGGAGCCGTGCGCACAGCCCTGCTGGCGGACGTCGCCACGGCCTACTTTGACTGGATTACCGCCTGCGAACAGCTCCGCATCGCCAGGGAACAACTGGAAATCCAACGCAGCACCCTCACCATTGCGGAAAAACGCTACAAAACGGAATTCGCCCCCCGTCTGGATGTGGAGCAGGCCACCTCCACCGTCGCCTCCACGGAAAGCCGCATCCCGCAACTGGAAGCACAGGTGGCCTCCTCTAAAAACCAGCTCTCCGTGCTGCTGGGCACATACAATTCCCGTGTAGAACTGACGCTGCCCAAAGCTTCCGTCTTTGAGAAAACGCCCACCGTTCCGGTAGGCCTCCCCTCCGAACTCCTGCGGCGCAGGCCCGACGTTATCGCCGCTGAGGCGGACCTGCACGCGGCCGTGGCCAACGTGGGCGTAGCCGTAGCGGATCTGTACCCGCGCTTCAGCCTGACGGGCTCCCTTTCCAGCCGCGGCGGAGATTTCGGCCAGCTCTTCAGGGAAAACAACAACGCTTGGTCCCTGGGAGGGAATCTGCTCCAGCCCCTGTTCCGGGGCGGAGCCCTGAGAGCCACGGTACGCGCCCAGAAAGCCGCAGCAGAACAAGCTGCGGAAACTTACCGCAAAACGCTCATTACCGCCGTCTCCGAGGTGGAGGACGCCCTGATCGCCTATGGCAGCTATACCTCCCAGATGCAATACCTGCACAAGGAAAACAACGCCAACAGAGAAGCGTTCCAGCTCTCCCGCACCCTGTACATCAACGGCGAGACGGACTTCCTGAACGTGATCACCGCCCAGCGTTCCTGGCTCAGCTCGGAGGAATCCCTGGTCACCATGAAGCAGAACATCCGCAAGGCCGTGGTGCAGCTCGCGCGCGCCCTGGGCGGAGGGTGGTAACCAGCCGCTCCCTCCAAAGGCCGGGGTCGCCATCCCCGGCAAACGGAACCCTGATTTTTCAACAGGGGACACGGCAACAAGGGAATGACTGAAGAATCATTCTTTGTCCCCCCACATTCAGATTAAAAAAGGCCGCAAGAATAGGAACGAATAAACTATCCGGAAACTTCCGATGGAATTGAACAGATAGCCGGGGCTCAGGTTAAGAACACTCTCCAGCCACTTCTTTCATGACTGCGCTGATAAGGTTCCGGGTCTTCACGCCGGGCAGCACGTTCAAGTCCATGCGGTTCATCGCGTAGCCGAAGGAAAGGCCGTGGGCCGGATCCGCAAAGGCATGGGAACCGCCCGCCCCGGCATGACCGAAGCCGCCGGAGCCGAACAGATGGCGCAGCTTGCGGCCCGTGGCGGGGTCTGCGGGATCGTGCATGAAGCCGCAGGAAAAGGCGGTGGGCGTTTTCAGCGTCAGGTCCGGCCCGTCAATGACGACGTTCCGCATCCAGCCGCGCACGTCGGACGGGAATACCCGGAGTTCATCCAGCCCCAGGCAGGCCTGGTAGAACTGCGCCATGCCGCGGGCGGAAGCCACGCCGCCAAAGGCCGGAACTCCGGACACCCACGCTTCCGGCGTGTTCATCTGCCGCACACTGTTCAGCCCTATCAGAGTATTGAACGCACGGTTTACGGGCGTGCCCTTGTTCATGTATTCCAGATAAAACGGCGTACCCATGTTGGACATGTCCATCTTGCCGGGATACAGCGTCGCCACGCGGTTCCATTCGGATTCCGGCAACCCGATGTAAAAATCCAGATTCAACGGTTTGCGGATGCATTCCTCCCAGTAACGCCACAGGCGTTCCCCGGTCAGCCGCAGCATGAGTTCATCAAGCATCACTCCGTAAGTATGCGGATGGTAACCGTGTTCCGGCGGCTGCCACGCCGGAACGGTTTCCTCCAGGGCGCGCACGCAATCCTCATGGTCAAACACGCTTGCCGTCCGGGAGAAAGCCGCCAAACCGCATTGATGGGACATCATCTGCGCGATGGATGCATAGGGCAGCGGGAATTCAGGCCACAGTTCCCCCATGCTCATCTGCGGCGAGGCTCCCTGCTGGTGCAGGGCCAGCAGAAGGGTGGCGGATGCGGCTCCCTTGGTGGCGGAGTAAACGGGCACCAGCGAATGTTCCGTCCATGGACGCGTTTTATCCGCTGCGGCAAACCCGGAATGCAGGGAAACGATCTCCCTTCCCTCCTTCCAGACAGAAACGGAGGCGCCCAATTCTCCGTAGTTACGGAAATTTTCCTGAAAAGCTTCAGTTATCTGCCGGTACTCATTCATTCCCTTAAAATGACCCGGCGTTACTCCCGGCGTCCGGACAGGAAAATACTCCCCTCCGGCTCCGAAGGCAAGCTCCGGCGCTGCCCTGGATGGTCAGCGCCGGAACAGGACAAGCTGTAAAACATCAGTCTTTCGTATGGGCGGCCAGGTATTTCCTGGCTCCCACTTCATCCGGATCCTCCTTCAGATCATTCAGGGAGAATTTAATACGGAATAATCTCATGATGAACACATAAGAACATGGAATCAGAAAAGCGCCCACCAGTGTAGCCACCCCCATGCCAATTACCACCACCGTACCGATAGCGTTGCGCGCCAGAGCTCCGGAACCGGAGGAAAGCATCAGGGGGATGCATCCCAGAACGAATGCCAGCGAAGTCATCAGAATGGGACGCAGGCGCAGACGCGCGGCAGCCAGCGTAGCCTCCATCAAGCCCTTGCCGCGCTGCATCTCCAGATTGGCGAATTCCACGATGAGGATGGCGTTCTTGGCCGCCAGACCCACCAGCATCACCAGTCCGATCTGCGCGTAGAGCGTCAGCTCCATGCCCTGCCAGAACAACCCGGCATAGGCCCCCAGCACGGCAATGGGAACCGTGAGGAAAACCGCCAGGGGAAGAGACCATTTCTCATAAAGCGCCACCAGGATAAGGAAGGCGAAAACGGCGGACATGGTGAAGATGGCCCCCAGCCCAATACTGTTGCGCACTTTATTTTCCTGGAAGCTCATGTCCTGGTAGTCGAAGCCAACCTTCGTGGGATCCATCGTCTGATGGAACACTTCCTCCAGCGCGTCCATCACCTGCTGGGTGGAGTGGCCGGGCCGGGGCATCACGTTCAATTTGGCGGCGTTGTAGATGTTATGGTGCATCACGAATTCCGTATCCTCTATCTCTCTGATGTTTACCAGAGCGGAGAGAGGCACGCGGGCTCCGTCCGCGTTCGTGACAAAGAAGCCGTCCATCTTCTCCAGGCTGGCGCGGTCTTCGCCCTGCGCCTGGATATACACCTGCCACTGCTGGCCGAAGGCATTGAAGTAATTGATGAAGGAGGAACCGTTGTAGGAGGCCAGAATGCCGTTGGCCACGTCAATATCCACCTTGTGGAATTTGCATTTTTCCTTGTCCAGGTTCACGTACTTCTGCGGCATGTCCGCCATCATCATGTCTATGCACAAGGCTATTTCCGGACGCCGGGAAGCCGCTTCCTGGAACCGTTGCACCTGTTCATGCAGATAAGCTACGCCCTGCCCTTCCAGATCCTCCAGTACCATCGTAACCCCGTTGGCGGTTCCCACGCCGGGTATGGCGGGAGGTTCCAGCACCATCGCCATGCCGTCCAGGCCGGCCTGGGCCAGCTTTCCCTGAAGCTTTCCGGCCAGCTCCGCGGAGGTTTCCGGCCGTTCGCTCCAGTCCTTGAGCTCAATGTAGGCAATGCAGGCACCGGGAGTCTGCACGCTGTTGAGGATGTTGAGCCCCACCACGGTAGTAAGGTTCTTCACGGCGGGATCCTGGAGGGCCGCCTCAAATTTTTTGTCCTGTTCATAGGCAACCTGCAGGGAGGTATTCGGCTTCAGGATCAGGCAGGCCAGCAGAAAGCCCTGGTCCTCATCCGGAAGAAAGCCGCCGGGAACGCGCTCCGCCACAGGAGCTACCGCCCCCCAGAATAACAACAGGAGGGGGATGGAAATCGCCAGCTTGCGGGCCAGGCTTCCGCACATGCGGGTATAGCCGTTGGAGACACGTCCGTAACACCAGTTGAACAAACGGTGAAATGGGGAAAAGAGGCTCTTCCTGCCCGCATTCCGGGGTTTCAGCAACAGGGCGCACAAGGCAGGGGAAAGCGTCAGCGCATTAAAGGCGGAAATGAGCATGGAAATGGCGATGGTCACGGCGAACTGCTTGAACAGCGTTCCCGTGATGCCCTCCAGCAGCAGGGAAGGCAGGAACACCGCCGCCAGTACCAGGGCAATGGCGATGACGGGGCCGGATACCTCCTGCATGGCGGCGAAGGAAGCCATGCGCGGATTGAGCCCCTTGTCTATGTGCTCCTGCACGGCTTCCACCACCACAATGGCGTCATCCACCACCAGGCCGATGGCCAGCACCATGCCAAGAAGGGAAATGGTGTTCAGAGAAAACCCTAGGACGGGAAAGAGGCAGAACGTGGAAATAAGGGAAACCGGAACGGCGATGAGCGGAATGAGGGTGGCGCGCCAGTTTTGAAGGAAAACATACACGACCAGGGCCACCAGGATGACGGCTTCCATGAACGTGTGCTTGATTTCATCAATGGAATAGCGCACCGCCGTAGTCGTATCCAGGGAAACGCGCCCGGTAATTCCTTCCGGCATCAGCGGAGCCTTGGCTTCCAGCAGTTTTTCCACGCGGTCCGCCGTAGCGATGGCGTTGGAACCCGGAGACTGGAAGATAACGATAGCCGCGGAAACTTCTCCGTTCAGGCGGCCGGTGGCGGAATAGTCTTCAGCTCCCAGTTCCACCTTGGCAATATCTTTCAGGTACAGGATTTCATCCCCATTCTGGCGAATGATGATGTCTTCAAATTCATGGGGCTCCGAAAGACGCCCCTGAGTGCGCACGGTAATGGTCTGCTCCTGGCCGTCCGGCACGGGGTCCGCCCCAATCTTGCCGCCGGGGTTGGTGGTGTTCTGGGCGGAGATGGCGCCCCGCACTTCATTGACGGAAACGCCGTAATGGGTCATTTTGGACGTATCCAGCCAGATGCGGATGGCATAACGCCCCGCGCCGTACACCTGAACTTCCCCCACGCCCTCCACGCGCTTGAGTTCATCCACCAGCTTCACCTGGGCATAGTTCGCCAAATCCACGGAATTATAACTGCCGTCCGGGGATGTCAGGGAATAAATCATCAGCGGAAGCCCCGGCTGCTGCTTGATGGTCACGCCCGTGCTCTGAACTTCCTGCGGAAGCTGGGAGGAGGCCTGCCCATAGCGCATATTGGTCAGCACCTGGTCAATATCCGTATCGGAACCCGGTTCAAAAATGACGGAAAGGTTATACACGCCGTTGTTGGAGGAAACGGACGTCATGTAGTCCATGCCCTGCACGCCGGAAATCTGGCGTTCCAGGGGAGTGCCCACGGAATCCGCCACCGCCTGCGCGCTGGCCCCCGGAAACATGGCCTGAAGCTGGATGGTGCGCGGCGTGATTTCCGGATACTGGGAAATAGGCAGGTTGAACATGCAGACCAGCCCCAGCAGCGTGGTCACAATGGCAATCACGGCTGCGATTGCGGGATGCTTGATGAAAAACGCACTCATGGCTTATTTGGCAGTTACGGAAGGAGTGGTGGAAACAGGGGCGGTATAGATGAAGGGAACGGGGACAACCGTCCCGAACCCTTCCGTGGCACCATGTTCCCGCATCAGGCTGTTCGCCTTGGAATACTGGGCGGCCATCATGCCGCCTTCCACGATGACGGGAGCATCCGCCGGCTTTCCGTATCCTATTTCCTTCAGAGATTCCGGAATGGGCTTGACCGTTCCCGTCACTATCTGCATCAGCATGGGGGCCGTGCCGCCCTTGCCGTCAGGCATGTCAAGGACTACGGTTTCCCCCGGCTGCACGTCAATGCGGCGCGGCGTCCCGTCCGGAGCCACCACCATGATGTTGCGGTGGTTCATGGAAGAAAGCAGGGCGCGGGCGGGAACCAGCAAGGCATCCTTCTCCGTACCCGTCACGGCGCGCACGCGCACCGCCATTCCGGAACGCAGTTTCAGATCCGGATTGGGAATATGGCCGATGAAATTGACGGTGCCCGTCGAACGGCTCACCTCGCTATCCACGGAAACCACCTTCCCCTTCTTTTCAAAGACGGAGCCGTCTTCCAGAATCAGTTCAAAATCCGGCATGTCTCCCATGCGCCCGGTTTTCACATTCACGGTTCCATCCATCAGACGGCTGAGAACCTGTTTTCCCGTCACGGAAAAATCCACCCGGATGGGGTCGATGGAAGACATGGTAGTGAGCGGCGAGCCGCTGGCGGAAATCAGTTCCCCCACGCTGGCCGTCGCCTTGGAAGCCAGTCCCCGGAACGGCGCGCGTACTTTGGTGCGGTCCAGATTGATCCGGGCGTTTTCCAGGGAGGCTTTCGCCTGCTTGATGCCCGCTTCCGCCTGTTCCAGAGCGGCCTGCATCTCCTTAAGGTTCTGTTGCGCGTCCGTCAGGTTCTTGACGGAAATAGCCCCCGTCCTGATCAGTTTGTCATAGCGGTCCAAATCCTTCTGCACCCTGTCCAGAGAAGCTTCCGCCTGAAGTTTGACGGCGCGTGCCGTAGCCAGGTTGGCCGCCTCCCTGTCCACGGCGGCCTGATAGGTAGCCGGGTCAATTTCAAAAAGCAGTTCTCCCTTGTCGCAAATGGAGCCGTCCCAGTAAACCTGGCGTATCAGCGTTCCGGAAACTTGCGGCCTGATGTCCGCCTGCTCCACCCCGCGCAAATGGCCGAACCAGGAAGATTTCAACTCCACCGTTCTCTGCTCCATATTCATCACGGAAACCTTGAGCGGAGGCATTTCCTTCCGGTTTGCAGCATCCGCGGCGCCGTTGTCTTCCCGGCACCCTGCCAGCCCGCACAGGGCCGCTATCAGTATATAGTGTGCTTTCATGTTGTTTGTTAACAATATTATTGAAGCATGCTTCATATTTTTCCAAACCCGTTCCCCGGAAAAAAGCACGGGCTTTTATTATTTGAGATTGTCGTACATGCGCCGGAGCAGATCCCTCAGCATGCTGCGGTTTTCCTCCGGCACCCCGTCCAGCAGCGTATTTTCAATCACTCCTATCTGCTGGCAAATGGCCTCATGAACTCCCCGGCTCATATCCGTCAGGTACACATTCTTCAGCCGTCCGTCTTCACTGTCAAAAGCCGTGGTTACCCAGCCCTTCTGTTCCAGCCTCTGGACAATTCCCTTGGCCGTGGTATGGGAGACCCCCAAATGCCGCTCTATGTCCCTCTGGGAGACGTTTTCTCCGTCACGGGACATCAGGTAAGCCAGCACCCGGCCCTGGGAGGCCGTAACACGTTCCAGAGTCAAACCGCGCGTAAGCATCATATCCACGCGGTCCGTAATCATTTTCATCAAAAACGAAATCGTAAATGGGTCGGCCATAAAACAATGAAGCATGCTTCAAAAATGTACCGACAGGTACTCTTTATCCGGACGCAAGTCAAGCGGAATCAGAATGACAGAGCGCGTGAAAAACACGTTGGCCTCACCAGTAAAAATAAATCAAAGGCCGGAACCGCTTCGCCTTCTTTCCAGGGACAATACGCGCAGCCGCTTTTCCTCTACCTTGAATTTCACCTCCCAGCCAGAAAACAAAAGGCCGTAAACCCGTTCCGGATCATCCTGATACTGGGGACGGGGATCCAGGGACAGCGTATCTTCCAGCGCACTCCTCTCTTCCGGAGACATGAAACCGCCAAAAGATTCGGGAATTTCCACATCCAGCCGTTCATAGGGGACAGCCGTAAACCCTTCCGACGCCTCCGGAATGCAGTCCGCCAGAGGAACATAGGGCTTGATATCCAGAATGGGGGTGCCATCCACCAAATCCACGCCGGAAAGATGCAATACCGGGCCGTCCAGAGGATGCAATTCCACCCGTTCCAGCCTGACGGCAGACAACCCGATGGGATTGGGACGGAACGGCGCACGCGTGGCGAACACCCCCATGCGCACATTGCCCCCCAGCCGCGGAGGCCGGACCGTAGGGCTCCACCCCTTATCCACGTTTTCACTGAACACCCAGACCAGCCACAGATGGGAAAACCCTTCCAGACCACGAACGGCATCCGGATGGCGGAACGGCGGCTCAAATACCAGCCGCGCCCGCGCATCCGGAACCAGGCCGCTCTGGCGCGGCGCACCGAATTTGTCCGGATAACACGTGCTGACGCGGGCGACGGGCTGCAAGCGGAGACTGATAGTTAATAATTAATAGCTGCCTGCCTTTCTCCGTGACGCTTTCATCAGAAGCGGTGGAGCTGTTCTCCGAACACCACGGCATCCACTTTTCCCTTTAAGGTCTTGCCCAGGAATGGAGTGTTGCGGGCGCGGCTGCGGAGCGTTTCATCCGTGACGGGCGTTTCTCCTTCCGGGTCAAACACCACCAGATTGGCCGGAGCCCCTTCTTCCAGGGAGACGGGGGCCAGCCCCATCAGCCTGCGGGGAGCATCGCTGCAGGCGCGCACCACCGTCTGCCAGGACATTTTTCCAGGTTCCACCAGATACTGGTAAATAGCGGGCAGGAACGTATCCAGCGCAATCATGCCCTGCGGGGCGACAACGAAATCCTGAAGTTTGGAAAACGGCGTGCAGGGCGTGTGATCGGAAACAATGCAGTCAATGGTGCCGTCATTCACGGCGGCAATCAGGGCATCCACATCCGACTGGTCGCGCAGGGGCGGCAGCGTCTTGTAGCAGGTATCGTACCGGCCCACGTCCTCATGCGTGAACAGGAGATGGTGAAGCGCCGCTTCCGCGCTCAACCCGGCGGTTTTCCGCTTGCAGCGGCGCAGGATATCCACGCTGCCGGCCGTAGAGACGGTCTGCACATGCAGGGAGTTGCCCGTATCCACGGAAAGGCGGATGATGGTTTCCAGCCCTATTTCCTCCGCACAGGAGGGGGAACCCATCAACCCCAGACGGTAGGAAGTAGTGCCCGGGTGCATGGCCGCCCTGGCCGTCAGGGACGGCACGTCTCCGCGCAGGGCGAAAGTAAGGTTCAGATTGCTGGCGTACTGCATGGCGCGGTACAGCAACAGCATGTTGTCCGGAGCACGGTCCCCGTCCGTGATGAAACGGACGCCCTTGGCACGCAGGGAGTCGTAGGAGGCCTGCTCTTCCCCGCCGTCCCCCTTGGTCAGGCACCCGGAGGGGATAACCTCCACCAGAGCATCCGTCCGGCATATTTCCATGAACGTGGTAATCTGGGCGGCATTGTCCATCACGGGTTCGGTATCCGGCATCGCCATCAGTCCGGTCACTCCTCCATGCAGGGCGGCGGCGGTAGCCGTAGCCACACGTTCCTTGTCCTCCCGGCCGGGCTGGCACAAATGGGCATGGATGTCGAACAGACCGGGCAGAACAAGCTTCCCGGAAGCATCCAGCGCCTTTTCCGCGGCGCTCTCCAAAAGCGTTCCGGCAGGAGCTTTCGCTGTAATCACCCCCCCGGAAACCAGAAGGTCCGCCGGGGCGGAACCGTCCGTCAGCCGGGCGTTGCGAATAAGTACGGAAGTTTTCATGAACAATCAGTGCTGGGTTTGCGGAGTGAGATGGTAAAGGATGGACATGCGGCAGGCGATGCCGTTTTCCACCTGGCGGTTGATCAGGCAGCGCTCATAGTCCATCGCCAGGTCACAGATTTCCACGCCGCGGTTGACCGGCCCCGGATGCATGATGTACAGGCCTTCACCGGAAATGCGCTTCAGGCGTTCTTCCGTGACGCCGTAAATCTTGTTGTACTCCCGGGCGCTGGGGAAGAAAGGGGCGTCCTGCCGCTCTTTTTGAACGCGCAGCAGGTAAATTACGTCCGGCTTCCAGGCAAACGCCTCATTGAAATCGGAAAAACGGGGAATGCCGGAATGTTCGGTGCGCGGCACCAGGGAACCCGGCCCCAGGAAGGCGACATCCATCCCCAGCCTCTTCATCAGCAGGGAGGTGGAACGGGCCACGCGGGAATGCAGGATGTCCCCCACAATCAGAACGCGCTTTCCCCTCACATCCGGAAATACCTCCCGGATGGTAAAGGAATCCAGCAGCGCCTGGGAGGGATGGGCGTGGGCTCCGTCCCCGGCGTTCACCACACTGGCGCAGGTATGGCGCGCAATCACGTTCGGCAAGCCGCTGTTGTAATGGCGCACGATTACATAATCCACTTTCATGGCCTGGAGCGTGGCGATCGTGTCCTGTACGGATTCCCCTTTCACCACGGAAGAGGTGGACACCGTGAAATTGGTCACGTCCGCAGACAGGCGTTCCGCCGCTACCTCAAAAGAGGAACGGGTGCGGGTGCTGGGTTCATAAAAAAGCGTCAGAACGGACTTGCCTTTCAGGGCGGGCACCTTTTTGACGCTTTTGGTAAAAAGCTCCTTCATCGGGCCGGCCGAATCCAGCAGCGTGTGAATTTCCTCGTCAGTCAATGAAGAGATATTAAGAAGATCCTTGCGGGGATGATTCATGGGAAACGGAGAATGGATTGGAAAATTTTCAGTGGGAGGGAATGACCACGCTGTCCTCGCCGTCAGCCTCCTTCATGCTTACGATGACCTTGGCTCCGGCATGGTCCAGCACGTGCCCCGTATAATCCGGCTGGATGGGAACTTCCCGCCCGCCGCGGTCAATCAGGCACGCCAGTTCAATACGGGCCGGACGGCCGTAGTCGAAAAGGGCGTTCAGGGCTGCACGTATGGTGCGCCCCGTATAAAGGACGTCGTCCACCAGCACGACCCTCATGTCATCCGTGGAAAACGGCAAATTGGAGGAACGGAGGGAAGGCCGGGCTTCCAGCTTGAAGATGTCATCCCGGTACAGGGAAATATCAATAGAGCCGTACTGGGCTTCCACTCCCAGCTCCTTTACCTTGTCCACCAGACGCCGGGCAATCACATCCCCCTGGCTGAGCAGGCCGACGATGGCGAGAGGTTCTCCGGGGAAACGGGCCACAATGCCGTGGGCCATGCGCTCAAGCGCACGGGAAATTCCCGGACCGTCCAATACGATTTCCTGTGAAGGAGGGGTCATTTGCCGGATGGGGGAAAAAGTTCACGTTACAGCCCCGCCAGTTTTAAAATGCGGTGGGCGGCCATGGCGGCATTGACGGGGGTTTTCTTATGCAAGCCAACCGTAGTGCAGGGCACGCCGCCGGGACACTGGGCAATCGCCAGCAGGGCGTCAATACCGTTCAGGGGGCCTCCGGGGACCGGCACGCCGATAACCGGGAGGGAACAGCTCATCACCACCACGCCGGGAAGGGCGGCGGACAGACCGGCCACAGCCAGGATAACCGCTTTTTCTCCGCTGGCTTCCAAATCCCCCAGGAACCTGATCAGCTCCGGAAGGTCGCGGTGGGCGGACAGAACGGTTTCTTCATAAGGAACATTCTCCTGAGCAAAATACTCGCGGGCCGGTTCCATAAAGGGCTTATCATTCGGGCTGCCGTAGATGACGATGACTTTCATGGCTGTGTATGCGGTTGTGAAACTTGCAGATTATGCCCCCAAGCCCCCTGCCCTGGCAAGACTTAACCTGCAAAAAAAAGAAGGCCCCGGGTGGAAATGGACAACGGGAGAAAGGAAACACAGGAGTTCCGGAACCGTTCCGGGAAATTGGCCCGGCATCCCGGTCATTCCTCCAACCCAGATTCGCCCATCCCTCCGCCCTCTCCGGGAACCTTCAGTTTTCCGGAGAGGATATCCTTCCTGATACGGTAAAGAGCCTTCAACCTTTCCTTATCATCCAATCCTTCCGTTTCCCGCATCAGGAATAAAGAAAACTGTACGGAACAATTCTCCAGCCGATATTTTTCCAGAATGCTCCCCCCCATTTTCATGTATTGGCCTCCGTACTTTCCGTAAGCGTTCTGAATTTCATCGGCAGTCATCTTCTCTCTTTCCACCCGTTCCAGCAATTTCCCGGACTCCCTAATCATCTTCAGATGCATGGCGCGGTAATCGGAAGGGCATTTATCCAGAATCCCAGCCCATTCGGGAGATTGAATATATTTCAGCGTGGCCACCAGCACCGCACGATTATCCTTTTCCTCCAACTCCACAATGCACGTCCAAATAATGCCCAGCTGCAAGTGCCTGGCCATGGCCTCCCTGTACGCCGCTATTTTCTTTTCATCCTCCATTTCCAAATCCACATTAGCCATGGAGGGCGCCGCTATATCCTGGGACATGCCGGAAAAAGTCATCAAAAACGCAGGGAGAATTCCCCACCGGAACAGATTTGACATGAAATCACGTTACAGGAATCTTTTGCGCAGGGTCAACAATATTCTTCCCTTCCGCCGCATCCCGCAGCATTGACGGCCGCCGCCACGGCGGACTGTCTTTCCTTCCCGGAAAAAACAAGCCTGCCCCTATTCCCGGCTTGATGGCATCCGGTTCCGGCATAACAAGGGCTCACAGGGGCGTATCTTCATCCAGAAACGCAGAAAAGCTGCATCGCTCCGGCGGCCGGACGCTTGAAAAAACCTAGCGGGTCGCCTGCTGCGCCATGGCCTCCGCACAACGGCGTCCGTCCAGGGCGGCGGAAACAATGCCGCCGGCGTAACCCGCCCCTTCGCCGCATGGGTACAGGCCCTCCAGACCGGGATGCTCCAGCGTGGCGGGGTCCCTTGGAATGCGCACGGGGGAGCTGGTGCGCGTCTCACAGCCAATGAGCTGGGCGTCCGCTCCGGCAAATCCCCGCCATTTACGGTCAAACTGCCGCAGCCCCTCCCGCATGCGCCAGACAATCCCTTCCGGGAGCAATTCATGAAGGGGATGGGATACGATGCCGGGATGATAGCTGGTAGGCAGCAGGGAAGAAGAAACGCGCCCTTTCAGAAAATCCTCCACCTTCTGGGCCGGGGCTTTCTGCATGCCTCCTCCGGCACGGCAGGAAGCCGTCTCCAGCGCTTTCTGGTACGCCACGCCCGCCAGCACCCCGTGTTCCCTGCAAAACGGTTCCGTATCTTCCGGATGCACGCTGACTACAAAACCGGCATTGGCAAATGGAGAATCCCTCCGGGCCAGAGACATGCCGTTGACCACTACCTCATCGTTCTCCGTGGCGGCGGGCACGATGAAGCCGCCGGGACACATGCAGAAGGAATGGACGCCGCGGTCCTGGATGGTGGTCGTCACGGAATAACGGGCTGCCGGAAGCTGCTCCGGGCGCCTCTGCTCCGGATTCAGGTGGTACTGGCGCGCATCAACAAACGCCTGGGGATGCTCAATGCGCACACCCACGGCAAAGGATTTCTGTTCCAGAGCCAGCCCCTCCGCCAGCATCATGCGGTACACGTCCCGGGCACTGTGCCCGGTAGCCAGCAAAACGGAATCCGCCGCAAATTCCCGGCCATCCGCGCAGGCCACGCCGCGTATGCGGCGGCCGTCCGCAGAACGGAGCAGATGCTCCACACGGGCATTGAAATGAATTTCCCCGCCCGCGCGAAGGATGGATTCCCTGATGGCTTTGACGACATTGGGCAACAGATTGGAGCCGATATGCGGGTGGGCGTCCGTTAAAATTTCCCTGGGCGCTCCGTGGGCTACAAAAATCTCGTAAACCTCCCGGACGGGGCCTCTCTTGGTCGCGCGCGTAAACAGCTTCCCGTCGGAAAACGTGCCTGCCCCTCCCTCTCCAAAACAGTAATTGGAATCCTCCATCACCGTGCCGCGGCGCAGGATGGGAGCCAGGTCAAACCGGCGGGAGGAAACATCCTTCCCCCGTTCCAGAACCACAGGCTTCATACCCAGTTCCAAACAGCGGAGCGCGGCGAACATCCCGGCCGGTCCGAATCCAACGATCAGCGCCACGAGGGAGCCGGGACGGACGGACGGATAATCCCGGGAGGGAAGACGTTCCGGCGGCAGCGGGCTATCCACCCCGACCAGCAGCCGAAGCTGGAAGAGAATTTTTTTCTGCCGGGAGTCAATGGACTCCTTCACCAGCCGCACATCTTTGATACGGGAGGGGGAAATACCCAGCTTCCGCGCCACGGCAGCGCGGCGCACGCGCTCGCTGCCGGCCTTTTCCATCGGCAGAATCACATCCACCGTTATTCCTTCCCCTCCGCTCACAGTCCCTCCTTCCCCGGCCGGGGCTGCTGCTGGGTGATGCAGTGGATGGCGCCGCCTTCCAGCACCAGCTTGCGGGCATCCACCCCTATTACCTGTTTTCCGCTGAAACATTCACGCAAAATGCCCAGGGCGCGATCGTCATTCCGGGGCTGGTTGAATACGGGAACAATGACGGCCTCATTAACAATGAGGAAATTGGCGTAACTGGCAGGGAGCTGATCCAGGCGCCAGTCCTCCGCATGGAGGGGATCCGGCATCGGCAGGGGAATCACCTCCACCCCGGAACCGTCCACGCATCTCAAATCCTGAAGGCGTTCATTATTCTCCGCCAGAGCGCGGTAATGGGGAGAGGAAGAATCCGTTTCCACGATGGAGACTACGGCATCCCGGCACACAAAACGCACCATGTCGTCAATATGGCCGTCCGTATCATCCCCTTCAATGCCGGAACCGAGCCAGAAAACGGCTCTGACGCCCAGCATGCGCTTCAATTCCTCCTCAATCATGGCCCGGCTCCAATCCGGATTGCGGTTGGGATTCAGCAGCACGGACTCCGTCGTCACCAGCAAGCCGTCCCCATTGCCCTCAATCGCCCCCCCTTCCAGAATCAGGGAAGAACTGCGCACGGGAAGCCCCAGCGCCGCCCCAATCAGGGCGGGAACGCCGTTGTCCAGGTCCCACGGGGCAAATTTGCCGCCCCACGCATTAAATTGCCAATCCGCCAGCATCAGAGAACCGTCCTTCACATCCTGGACGAAAACGGGGCCGTGGTCCCGGCACCATACGTCGTTGGTCGGGTGGTTGAACAGGCGGAATTGCTCCTCACTCATTCCGGCGGCCAGCATCGCCTGCCTGACGCCGGGATGAAGGGGAGCTGCGGCATTCACGCATACAAGGGCATGCGGAGCAATGGCAGCGGCCACGCTCCCATAAGTCTGCTGCAACTCGTCCAGCCCCCCTTGCCATAAATCCCTGCGGTGGGGCCAGGACAGCCAGACAGCATCCTGAGGCTCCCATTCAGCGGGCCAGCGTACATCGGGTTCCTTGTTCATGGCGGTATCGGGCGGTTCAACTGGGCTGGTCCTGAAATTCATAAGGTTCTTCAAAAGCCTTGCGGAAGCTCATGAAGCCCTTGAAATCATCCAGGGAATCCTCCGGCTGTTTGGAAAAAACGTCTTCCTCAATCAGTAAAAAAACCATCTCCCCCACATTCTTCCCGTTCCTAAGCCCCCATTCCTTCATCACGGTGGAAGCCATGGGCCCGAACTGGGCGAGGGCGTAATCCCGGAACCCTTCCAGCAGTTCCTGCCCGCTGACATGCCTCTGAGAGCCGTTTTCCCTTTCTTCAACGCGCTGCATGGTAAAATCCAGCGCATCTTTCAGAAAAGAATATGCCCGTTCCGCAAAACGGGGATCCTTCCGTACGATACGGCTCACGGCATCTTCAAACGTAGGGGTGGTCATAGCGGCTCGCCACTACCCTATACGGCCCCTTGTGAAAATCAAGATTTTTGGGAACGCTCCAGCTTCAGCCCTCCCTTGGGGACAGCATGGGGAAAATGAAGGCAGCCGCCCCCCTCGCTGGAACGGAACGCCGGACGCGGCAGACGGCAAAATTCCCGTCCATGATATAGAGCCTCAAAAAACGCACGCGCCCGCATTTTGAATATCATGCTTCTGCATGAGCGACCCTCCGGCAGGCAGCGGTTTTTACGTTCTGATGCCGTCAAAAAGCCCTGTAAGCAGGAAGGAAACCTTGCCAGCCTATGGTCTGTTTGTTATGAACGGAATACTTTATGTTCCGTTCCTCCATCATGCTTCTGGCAACCATGCTGTGCGTTTCCTGCGTATCGCACCGGCCTATCCAGGACAGCAGCTCCCCGCCCATTGACGCGGCCAATCCCCTGGACGGCACCCCCGTGGCGCTGGCGTGGAGCTCCGGAACGCAATTAATGATGGGCGTAGACACGGGAGCAGTCCAGACATCCCTGCTTTTCTCCCCGGCAGTGGAATCCATCGGCGCACGCCTGCGCGGCAGGGGCGCCATGCGCACGGCCAACGTGCCCGTTTCCCTGAAGGATGACGGGGAACCCATTTCCCGGAAACAGGACGTAGTAATGGCAGACCAGGCCCCGTATGACGGTTTGCTGGGCTGGGAATGCATCCGGAAATATGTGTGGAACATCAACTATCCCAAACGCTCCCACCGTTTTTTCAATAAACTTCCCTCCAGAATAAAAAGCTGGAACAAGCTTTCCCTGATTCCCGGGTCCGACTATCCGCAAATCGCGGACAGGCACGGAAGGCGCATCATTCTGGACACGGGAGCCCCCCACGCCGTTTACATCTCCAAAAAACGCTGGAATGCCATTAAGCAGGCCTACCCGGATGCGTTCGTCAGCGTCTATTCCGGCTACAGCCCCGCCGCAGGCGGCTTTTACGCCCACGAATGCATGCATGTAAGCTCCTTCCAGCTCGGTCCACTGGAATTAAAAAATATCCTGCTCTGTGAAAGCTTCGCCAACCCGGAAGTGATGGGCATCCCCGATGACATCGACATCATCCTGGGCTACGGCGCTCTGGCCGCACGCCAGTTCTGGCTGGACGGCCCGGGGAACGCCCTTTATTTCAGCTCCACCAGCCACCGGATGCCCGCCCCCGCCTCCTTCAACCTGATGGGAGGCACCTTTATCCAGGACAGCAACGGGAACGGCCCCATGAAAGCTTACGTGGCAGAGTGGTCTCCCGCATGGGACGCCGGCCTCAGGACGGGAGATGTGCTTATTTCCATCAATGGAAGAAAGAATCCCTATCCGGACCTCGTAGAATATGTTACCACCCAGCGGGGGGCTCAGGCCAGCGTGGTGGTCCAGCGCAGGAACAGGCTGGTGCGCATCCAATGGGAAGTTCCGGCCGCGCCCCCTGCCGGGGATTATTACCCCACGCCCCAGGCCATTACGGAACAGGAATTCGAAAACCACGTCAGGCAGCAGGAAAAAAAAGAACAGACCCAGCCCTCCGCAGACGGCCAGCAGCCTCCGGCTACGGCCGGAGAAACTCCGGATGAAGCCTCTCCCGCAGCTGACGGGAAAACGGACAAGGCCTCCGCTGCCTGAGCCGGGCCAGCAACCAGCCATCTCTCTACACCGGCATGAACAACGAACAACATCAAAATACCCAAACTTCCGCCGCCCCCGTCATTCCCTCCCCCTTCCAGAAGAAAACCTGCTGGCATGCCCTGACAGGCGTATCCATTCTGGTGATGCTGGGCATTGCGGCCTTCGTCATTTTTGAAGTAGTGGAACTTCTGGGGTTTCTGGAACCGGTGCTCCTGCCCATCCTGATTGCCGCCGTCGTGGCGTATTTGCTGGAACCCATCGTTTCCTGGCTGGTGCGTCTCAAATTCTCCCGTCCATGGGCCGTAGTCACGGTCATGTTTGCGGCTCTGGCCGTTCTGGTAGGCTTTGGAGCCACGATTCTCCCTCCCCTGATCAGGCAGACGGATGAACTGATCGACAACCGGATGGAGCTATGGGACAAAACCTCCGAACTGATTGACTCCACCATTGAAATCCCCTTCATTTCCCGCACCATTGACAGTGTTTACAGCACCAGCCTGCGGGAACTGAATGCCAGCCATTATACGGAAGCGGAAGTCCATGACCTGAGAAACGCCCGGACCGCCCGGGAAAAGCTGGGAGCCTACATGACCATCAATTCCTCCTTTTACCAGGACAAGCTGATGAGCTGGCTCACTTCCGGGGGACGGGCCCTGTACAGCACCATAGGAATCATGGTCAGCATCCTGATCACGCCCATTTTCGCTTTTTACTTTCTGCTGGAGGCGGATAAAATCAAAGAGAAATGGCCCAGCATCCTGCCCCTGAAAGTCTCCAAATTCAGAAAAGACGTGGTGGACACCATGGAGGAAATCAACGGCTACCTGATTTCCTTCTTCCGCGGCCAAATGCTGGTAAGCATCATTGAAGGCATTCTGATTGCCATCTGCCTGAAGCTGATAGGCCTGCCGTACGCCATCACCATCGGCGCCGCGGTCTGCGTGCTGGGCATCGTTCCCTACCTGGGCATCATCACCGCCTTTATCCCTGCGGTGCTGCTGGCCTGGTTCACATGGGGGGATTTCCAGCACGTGCTGATTGTTTCGGGCATCTTCCTGGCCGTCAACCAATTTGACGGATGGATCATCCAGCCGAAAATCGTGGGGGATTCCGTGGAACTCCACCCGCTCACGGTCATGTTTTCCGTGTTGATCTGGACACTCATCCTGGGCGGCTTGATCGGCGCCCTGCTGGCTGTCCCCCTGACAGCCGCCATCAAGGTCCTTTACAAGCGGTACATCTGGCAAAATGCCAGCATGCGCCCCATGACGGAACCCGTGCTTCCGCCGGAACATCCCGGCGAACAGCCTCCGGACACACCCGAAGGTTCGGCCCACGCTTAAACAGCGGCATCCTTCCGACCATCCTTTCCGGGAAATTATAATCACACACACCTGACAACATGAATAAATCCGCATTACACCTGATGCTTGCCATGGCGGCGGCAGCGGCCTGCCCGGCCGCAGTCACGCCAACGGTCAAGCCCCCCAAGGCCATCGTCATGATTTACGCTGACGACCTCGGCTATGGAGACGTAGGCTGCTATGGAGCCAAGGGAATTCCCACCCCCGCCATCGACAAGCTTGCCGAGCAGGGCTGCCGCTTCACGGACGCCTATTCCACCACATCCGTCTGCACCCCTTCCCGCTATGCCCTGTTCACAGGGGAATATCCGTGGCGCAAGGAAGGCACGGGCATCCTGCCGGGAGACGCCGCCCTCATTATCGATACCAAGAAGCCCACCCTGCCCAAGATGCTCCAATCCCACGGCTACAAAACCTACATGATAGGCAAATGGCACCTGGGCCTGGGGGAAAAGGGGAAGAAGATTGACTGGAACAAACATATCTCCCCCAGCCCGAACGAAATCGGATTTGACGAGAGCTTTATCTTCGCCGCTACGGGCGACCGCGTTCCCTGCGTGATTCTGGAAAACGGCAATGTCCGCAACCTGGACCCGAACGACCCCATTGAAGTATCCTACAAGCACAACTTCCCCGGGCTTCCCAATGGCAAGGACAATAAGGACCAGCTCAAACTCATGTGGAGCCACGGACACAACCAGGCTATTATCAATGGGATCGGACGCATCGGGTTCATGAAGGGCGGCAAAAGCGCCTTGTGGAAGGATGAGGAAAACGCCGATGTCATTACGGATAAGGCCATTGAATACATTCAAAAAAGCGCCAAAGCCAAGGAACCGTTTTTCCTGATGTTCGCCACGCATGACATCCACGTGCCGCGCTGCCCGGAAAAACGCTTTGTGGGCAAGAGCCGGCACGGCGTGCGCGGTGACGTGACCGTGGAACTGGATGACTGTGTGCGCCGCATTACAGAGGCTCTGCAACAGGCCGGTCTGGAAAAAGACGCCCTGGTGATCTTCTCCAGCGACAACGGTCCCGTGCTGGATGACGGCTACAGGGATTTCGCCGTCCGGGACAACGCCACCCATTCCCCCGCCGGCCCCTTCCGCGCAGGCAAATACAGCATTCTGGAAGGAGGTTCCCGCATTCCGTTTATCGTCAAATGGCCCGGCGTGATCAAACCCGGAACCACGAGCAAAGCCCTGCTCAACCAAATGGATCTGGGGGCCTCCCTGGAACAGCTGCTGGCCCCCGGCAAGGCCAATTCCTTCCGCGACTCTGAAAACGTGATGCCCGCCCTTCTGGGCAAATCCGCCAAGGGGCGTGACTACCATGTCATCAACAGTACCGGCAAGGCATTGGCGATTCGCCACGGCAAATGGAAATTCATTCCCGCCGGCGTGGCCATTCGCGACGGCATCAACGGAGCCTCCGCAAAAATGAGCAAGTCCCCGGAAGGAGGAAGCCTCTTTGACCTGGAAAAAGACCCGAAGGAACTTGACAACGTAGCCTCCCAGCATCCGGACATTTGCGAACAGATGAAAGCCAAGCTTGAGGAAATCCGCCAGAGGCCCGAAACCAAGGCTGACCAGGAGGACCTGCTTCCCTTGGACGACTAACATCCATTCGGGCCAGATCATGAGAGAATCCGCCACATGCTCCCAATGCGGCCACGGGTACACCTACCCGGCCGGACTGGACGCCAAAACCGGCATGCGCTGCCCGGCGTGCGGCCTTCTGATTCACGTTACAACGGGGCTTCCCTTCGGGGAAGCCTCCTCTTCGCCATCCGGCCGCAAACCGGAAAACGCCATGAAAACGCAGCCCGCCCTGCCTCCCGTCAAAAAAAAGCGGCCGTCTTTCTCCGGACGCGATACTGACGAACGCGGCATCCGGCAGGAAAACCTGCCGCAGCGGCCAGCCGCAGCATCCGGCCGCCGGATTCCCGCTACATCATGGCTGGCATGGGGGCTGTCCCTGATCGCGTTGATTCTGGCCTTTATTTTCCCCTCCTACGGAAACGGTTCCACAGATCCGCTGTACATGCTTCAGTGCCTGCCCTCCATGGTATTCGGCTGCACTGCGGCCATCCTTTTCATCCAGGGCCTGGCGGCTATGCGCCGCTAAAAAACAAAGCCTGCGGCCCCATCCGGGGCCCATGCGGCAGCCCCGTCCCAAAAACGGCCGGAATGCCTGGTTTCCATGCCCCTTTCCGCGGAACCGGGCTTTTAGGCTTGCCTGTCAAATGAACAGATTTTAAGTTACGTCCCGGTAAACGTTATGGAACGGGAGGCAGAGGCGAAGGACAACCTGTGGAGGGCCAGACTGGATGCCGTCCTGATGCACAGGATATGGGGTTCCCTTATTTTCCTGGGCATCGTTTATATTATTTTCTTCCTGAGCTTCGCTATCGGGGATCCTCTGGTCAGGCTCATCCAGACGGGCACCCAGCTGTTCAGCGTCTGGGCCTGCCGCATGCTGGAACCGTGGCCCCGCCTTCAATCCCTGCTGGGGGAAGGCGTGGTAGGAGGCGTGGGCGGCGTACTGGCCTTTCTGCCCAACGTGGTTCTCCTCTTCGGGGCCATTACCGTTCTGGAAAACAGCGGATACATGATGAGGGTTTCCCGCCTGATGAGCCGCATCATGAAAATCATGGGGTTGAACGGCAGCAGCTTTGCCCCCCTCCTGCTGGGATTCGGCTGTTCGGTTCCCGCCATCCTGTCCACCAGGAGAATTGAAACGCGCAGCGACCGCCTGGTCACCATCGCCGTGCTGCCCATGATGAGCTGTGCGGGCCGCCTGCCGATCTACATGATGTTCGTCTCCGCCCTGTTTCCCTCCCGCCTGCAGGCTCCCGTGCTGTTCGGGATTTATGCCAGCGGCGTCCTGCTGGCGCTGTGCTGCGCCCGGCTTCTGAAAAACACGCTTTTCAAGGCGCCCCAGAGGGATTCCCTCCACCACATGAAGCGCCTGCGCCTCCCCTCCCTGCGGAAGGTGGGCATCCTGATGTGGTCACGGGCCTTCATGTACGTCCGGAAAGCAGGCACTTTCATTCTTGGGGCCTCCATCATCCTGTGGTTTCTGAACACCTACCCCAGGCCGGAAGAAAACACGGCGCCGACAAACGCAGCGGCCATGGAACATTCCTACGCCGGACAAATAGGCCATTGGATGGAACCCGTCACGCAAGTGGCCGGATTTGACTGGAAAATCAATTCCGCCCTGGTAGGAGCCTTTGCCGCCAAGGAAATTTTCGTCACCCAGATGGGTATCCTCTATGCGGTGGAAGACGGAAATTCGGTCCCGGCTGCCCAGCAGACATTGAACGCCCGCCTTAAAGCCAGCTACACCCCTCTCCAGGGCATCAGCATCATGATATTCTGCCTGATTGCCCTGCCCTGCATCGGCACCGTCACCGTCGCCAAGAGGGAAGCGGGCACCTGGTGGTTCGCTCTGGCTCAATTCGGCGGATTGACCCTCCTGGGTTTTGCAACGGCTACGCTGATCTACCAGGCAGGGCTCCTTCTGTAAGGGCCAGCCATAAAGAAACCGGAAGCAGGGAATACCCCCCGGAGGAAGAAAAAATGAACCTCGTGGAAAAAGAAGCGTTTACGATGAACTTCCGCAAGTTCTCCTGCTCTACGGTCAAGTTATCACAACCTCGCCATCATCCGGCCGCGAAAGCCGCAGCATAACACCATGCATGGCCGTGCAAGCCTCCCCTCCGCAACAATCCGGAATCAGTATGCATCGGCTGAAGCCTTTCCTGTTTTTTTCAAGCCGCCCGGGTATCCTTTTCCGTTTGCAGAGGGGGGGAACAACCTGCGGCAAAAAAAGATCATGCAGCCATTTCCGGAAAATCAATGCCCTTTTGACAGGGAGTAATCAAAAAAGGGGCACCAATTATCCATTCGGTAATCTTTGCCCTGGATATGGGCCTTAACCTCATCTCCCTGGGAATCCCTCAGACAGCCCCGCGCCCCCGTCCGCGGACCGGAAGGACGGTGCTCATTAATCGTCATCCCATAGCGTAGACGCCCTTTCCCCGGGTCCTTCTCCGTCAACAGCTGTACCGCATTCTTCCCCACCAGCCGGACAGACTTGATGGCAATATCCTCTCCCTCAGCCCCCACAAGGGAAAAACCATAATTGCCAGGATCGTCAACCGTCTTCGTGTCCAGAACCAAAGGGGGGCAGGGAGCATAAAATGCCACTTCCACCGTCCAACCCTTTCCGGACTTCCTGATTTTATGGGTCAGGGGATGCACGGGTTTCCAGTCCGCCCCATCCAACAGGACTTTCTTCATGACATAGCCCACATACTCCCCATAAAGGCGGGACATGGGCGCCGTCAAATGGACTCCGTCGCTATACTCGAAATGATACATCGGGGTCGTCATCACATACCGGCTGTCCTTCTCCAAAGCCATCTCCAGCTGTTCCAGGGCAATAGCCGGATAATCCGTAGGATTAAACTGATAATAATTCAAATGGGAACCAACCTGATAGCCGAAACAGACCACATCGTTTTTCTGCCCGGTCACGGCCCTGGCGTCATGATTTATGTCCCTGATCAGCTTTTCCATTTTTTCCCGGTACCATTCCCTCGTCTTTCTGTCCTGGTGATCCGTCTCTCCCTGGGTCCAGATAAACGCAGGCATGGAAAGGGTCTTCCCTTCCCGGTCAGCCAGTATTTTGGCGGCCTTCAAATCATCCAAAATGCGGTTGTAGGCTCCAGTTCCCCTGCCCAGGGAACCAAGGCTCGCCCCACCCACTCCCGTCGCAGAACAAATCAACCGGATACGGGAAGCCGTAACGGGAGAATAATGCTGCATCAGGCGGAACAAACGACAGGCAGCCCCGGATACGGGAGTTTCGCCGCGCGGACCGTTCACTCCTTCCTCCAGAGGAACCAGCATCTTGCGGTCACTGCCGTTCTCATACGCTCTCACCCCTCCCCTGAACATATACAAGCCCCCTTCCTCCTGCTTTTCCGTTACAACGGGCTTAGCCGTCCAGCCCACAGAAAGGGATTGACCGTAAGAAGTTAAATAATTCCAATCCGCCCACTCTGTTTTCCGGGAAGCACAGATGGATGCGGAAGCCGCCGCAGCCATGTGGAAAGCAAGCAAAATCAAGGTAACAGGAATATTCATCAGATAATTCAACGGACTCTGTCCGTGAACATACGTTAGCCGTTCCCTCTTTTTATCAATTCCTGAACACAAAGCTGTCCATCCATTGCTGCAGTACCATTACGCCAGGAAATACGGAATTGCCGTTCCAGCCGGGTCCACGCCATGTTTCGGTACCATGCCGTACCGGCAGGAAAACGCATTCAATATACCAACGGGATTTTTTATCCTCCAAAAGAAAGGCGGCAGAAACATTCTCCGTATTGAATAAACAACATGAACCATTTCCCGTCTATCAACGCCATATCCGCCTCCATCTGCCTTCTGGGATTCGGACTCGCCCTGCCTGTTTTCTCCCAACAGCCGGAAAAAGGAAAACCCGATGCCGCCCACATTTCCAAAACAAAAGCTGACTGGTGGAGCCAGAGGCACGCCCTGTTAAAGCAGACCCTGGCGGAAACACCATGCCAACTGCTGTTTATCGGCGATTCCATCACCCACCGCTGGGAAACCGACGGCAAAAAAATATGGTCTCAATATTTTTCCCCCTATGCTCCTGTCAATTTCGGCATAGGAGGAGACAGGACGGAACATGTATTGTGGCGCATTGACGATTCTGCCCTTAAAACGCCTCATTCCCCCCAAGTATGCGTTATCATGGTGGGCACCAATAACACAGGGCAATACAAAGGCAGGCAGACCCCGCAGGAAACGGCGGAGGGTATCCGGGAAATAGCTTCCCGGGTCCATCGGCTCCACCCCGCCACTGAAATTATTCTTCTGCACATCTTTCCCCGGGGGAAAACGGCGGAAGACCCCCTGCGCATCCAAAATGAAATGATCAACAGGGAGCTGGACAAAACAAATATGCCGAGAGTCCATGTCGTCAACATTAATTCCGCATTCCTGGACAAGGACGGCACTTTCCTGCCGGGAATTACCGGGGACCTCGTCCACCTTACAGAAAAAGGCTACCGTCTCTGGGCGGACGCACTGCTGCCGGAAATCAAAAAATACATGAAGTAAGTCCGCTACCCCCTTCCGCCCGGCTCGACGGCCAATTCGGCCTCATCTGCGCAGAAGCGGCCAGCCAATCATGGTTGTCACTCCCGCACATAAAAAACCGGAGGGATTATTTTCCCTCCGGTTTTCGGATACGGCCGTTAAAACCGTTTAAATTGTCTTAATCACGGAAGAGTCGTCATCATCCCTGTCCTCGGCAGAAGCGGCCTTCCTGGTGGGAACAGGCGTCTTCCTGACCTTTTCCAGAGCCTTGTCCACCGCCGCAATCACCTTGTCTTCCCCGGTCTTCTGACTGGACAACTCATTATAAATCTTTTCCTTGGCCTCATAATCGGCCTTGGCTGCCGCATCGCCGGGATTGGCCTTGAACTTGTCCTCCGCCTTGAACAAGGCCTCCTCCGCAGCCTGGAACTTTGGTTCCACCGCGTTTCTCTGGTCTTCCGCAGTCTGCTTGATGCGGCCCAGCAGGCGAATCACATACGGGCGGTTGCTGAGTCTCTTGAATGCGGAAACCAGAAACTGGCGGCGTTCGCTGGTTTTGGCATCCGCAATAAGGGGGTCAAACAACTTGAGCGTAGCGTTGTCATCCCGGTCACGGTCCACGGAGAGTACGCGGAGAATCGAATCATGGGCCTGGGAACGCACGCGTTCATGCAGGGATTCGTCTTTCCAGGCCTTGAACAGGTACGGAACGGCGTCATCCGTATTCCAGTCCCCCCAGGCGGTAATGATGGCAAGCGCCTTTTTGGTATCCTCCTTATAGCTCTTTTCCATCATGTCCAGCACCTTGGGATCACCGGTGCGGGCCAGCAGCTTGTAGAGCATTTTGATGTTTTCCTCCGGCATATCTTTCTGATACTGGAGCAGTTTGGAGGAAAGCGCCTTGCGCTTGGCTGGAGGAGCTTCGTCAATCAGGTAGCGCGCCGTACGGAAAGCGGAGGAAATCAAATCCGGGGAAGCATCCTTCTTCTGGAGGATCTTCATCACGTCGTCAAGGTCGTCCAGCTTCATGGCAAAACGCATGTACTTGAGCACCACGGCCTGCTTGTCCTGGATCTTCTTATTCTTGCTTTCGCTGATGGAAGCGTACAGGTCTTTCAGCATGTCGCGCATGGCGGGGCTGGAAGACTTGGCCAAAAGGGTCACCATCATGGAATATTTTTCCTTACTGTACCTGCCGACATTTTTTTTCATGTCTTCCACCACCTGGCGGGCAATGTTGTCATCCATCTGGGCCATGATGGAAACCAGGTGGGCGGCGCCGGGCCAGTTTTCCCTGTTGCCCTTGACTCCCCTCACATTGGCGAGCAGCAGAGCGGCATCCTCCGCGTCGGGAACGACTTTCACATCCGGGACACGGCTAAGATTCTTGGAGTCAAACAGACGGCTGCGGCCCAGTTTCCCGCCTTCCACGACCAGCGCATTCAGGCGGGCGTTCTCACCTTCCACCTTTTCTTTCTTGCTGTTGGTGCTCCATGCATAAATCCCTACGCCGGCAGCGATGACAACCAAAGCGCATACCCCATAAATAACACCCCGCAGCAGGGATTTGGATTTATCCACGGAAGCGGCCATATCCCGGGCGGATTCCGTTCCGGCGGGAGGCTGAATACCGCCGTCGCCCGCCGGAGGAGCGCCAGCGGCAGGGGAAACTCCCTCGGCGACCACAGGCTGGGGAACCGCAGCGGGAGCCACGGAAGAAGCTGGTGCTGCCCCCACGGGGGATTTTAATACTTTCAGCTTGGGAACGGCGCTTTCCGGAGCGGCGGCCGGGGATTTCTCCGCCGCAGCGGGAGCCGCGGCCGTCTTGAAAACTTTCAATTTGGGAGCCCCCCCCGCAGGAGCAGGCTCCGGAACAGACGGTTCCGGGGTCTGCACAGCCGCAGGCGCTACCCCTGCGGCCTGGGCCAGAGCAGCGGCCTGAGCCTCCGCCAGGGCTTTCTGGGCCTCCGCTACCTTGGCAAGGGCATCCTGAATCTGGGCGTCCACGGAAGGCTCGGGCTGCGGAGCGGAAGCGGCTTCCTTTTTCTCCAGCTCCGCCGCAAGGCGCGCTCTTTCCTCTTCGGCAGCTACACGGGCGGCCTCCTTTTCTGCGGCAATGCGCGCGGCTTCGGCAGCCTCCTGCTCCGCCTTGATTCTTGCGGCTTCCTGCTCGGCAGCTATTCTCGCCGCCTCCTTTTCGGCAGCAATACGGGCGGCTTCCTGCTCGGCAGCCGCTTTTTCCGCAGCAATCCTGTCCGCTTCCGCCTGTTCCGCTGCGCGGCGGGCGGCTTCCTCCTGCTCCTGAGCCAGCTTGGCCTGCAACTCAGGAGTGAGAAAACGCGGCTTGACAACCTCCACGCCTTCCGCGGCGGGAGAAACAAACTTTACCTTGGGTGCGGCCGCAGGGGCTGCCGTTACCAAACGGCGTCGCAATTTGGGAGGTTCCGGCGAAGAAGGGGTTCCTGTCTGATCGGTCATCGTGATAAAATGGCTGGGAAATTGGAGTGATTTTATACGATTCCGCGGCCCCCTGCAACCTCAAAATACCGTCTGGAAAACGGGCGGGGAACAGCCGCCGTGCGTGGTTCAACAGGCAGATTGCGGAAAAAGGCTTCACCCGGGATATAACATGGAAAAGCGTTTAAATATCCCGCGGATTCTCCCGCAAAATCATAAAAAACACAATATGTTAACAACAACAATCATGAATAAAGTAAAGCGCCCGTAATAGAACTTCAAGAATACGCACCAGTCATTTAAGAATCCTCTTAAAAAATGTTATAACACATATACTTTTTTCTTGCCAGACCAAGGATGATTAGTTAAATAAACAACCACTCGTCAACATCATGAATTCCAACGACAGTACCAAAAATAAGAGGCGCTACACGCCTGAAGAAAAACAATCCGTTCTTGATTTCATTGCTGAACGGAAAACCCAAAACAAAAGGGGTGCCCAGAAAGAAGCCGCCGAACGCTTCGGCATCAGCACGGTGACCATCTCAAGCTGGATGAAGGCATCCAAGGCCAAGCGCGGCCGCAAGCCCGGCACCAAAAATACAACTGCTCCCAAAACACAGCCTCTCGCAGCCGCCCAACCCGCCGACCTGCGCCGCCTGGCGGCCGTTCTGGAAGAAATCGCCGACCTTGAAGCCCAGACAGCCAAACTCGACGCCCTGCGCGCTGAAGCGGAGGAACTCAAGAACAGGCTGACTGCCAAGCAGGCCTGATTGCTTTTATTCCTTCCTTTTCCGGAAAACCGGCTTCCCCTGACAAGGGAAGCCGGTTATTTTCTTTACGGAGATCGCGCTTGCCCCCCCGGAACAATTCCTTTAATATCCGCCGTCGTGACTCAACCCGCCCACATTGCTCCCGCGAGTCAGTCTGTGGAAGGCATGTATGCCGACTACTTTCTGGATTACGCCTCGTATGTCATTCTGGAACGGGCCGTACCCAAGATCAATGACGGGTTTAAACCTGTGCAGCGCCGTATTCTGCACGCCATGGACCGCCTGGACGACGGGCGTTATAATAAAGTGGCTAATATCGTGGGAGACACGATGAAATTCCATCCGCACGGCGACCGTTCCATTGCAGACGCGCTGGTGGGGCTGGGACAAAAAGGGCTGCTTATCGACACGCAGGGGAACTGGGGCAATATTCTGACAGGCGACCCCGCAGCGGCTTCCCGCTATATTGAAGCCCGCTTCACCTCCTTTGCGCGTGACGTAGTATTCAGCCCCAAGGTCACGGAATGGCAGCTCTCCTATGACGGCAGGAACAAGGAACCGGTCAGCCTTCCCGTCAAATTCCCCCTTCTTCTCGCTCAGGGAGCGGAAGGCATCGCCGTGGGGCTTTCCAGTAAAATTCTTCCCCACAACTTCAATGAGTTGATTGAAGCCTCCATCGCCTACTTGCGCGGCCAGCCCTTCCAGCTTCTGCCGGACTTTCCGACCGGAGGCGTGATGGATGCCACCAACTACCGTGACGGAGAACGAGGGACGGGCCGCGTCCGCATCAGGGCGCGCATCCTCACGGAATCGAAGAAACTTCTCCGCATCACGGAAATCCCGTTCGGCGTCACCACGGAAATCTTAATTGATTCCATTGTCTCCGCTGCGGAAAAGGGAAAAATTAAAATCGCCCGCATTGAGGACAATACGGCCCAGCATGTGGACATCCTGGTCCATCTCCCGGCCGGAGCGGATCCGGAGCAGACGAGGAAAGCCCTGTTTGCCTTCTCCGCCTGTGAAGTCAGCATCTCCCCGAATGCCTGCGTCATTGTGGAGGAAAAACCCAGGTTCATGTGTGTCAGCGACATCCTGCGCTACAATACGGACTCCACCAAGGAAATCCTGCGCCAGGAGCAGGAAATCCGACTCAAGGAACTGAACGAGGCGTGGCACCAGGCAAGCCTGGAAAAAATATTCATTGAAAACCGCATCTACCTCTCCATAGAAGATTCCGAAACGTGGGAAGAAGTGCTCGGCACCATTGACCGGGAATTGCAGCCGTTTGCATCCCGGCTGCGCGCCCCCATTACCAGGGACGACCTGGTAAGGCTGACGGAAATCAAAATCAAGCGGATTTCCAAATTTGACGCTTTCAAGGCGGACCAGCACATCCGCCAGCTTGAAGAGGACATCGAACAAACGCAGAAGAACCTCAACCAGCTTACCAAATTCACTATCCGCTGGTTTGAAGCCCTGCGTAAAAAATACGGCGCCGCCTATCCGCGGAAAACGGAAATTTCCTCCTTCGGCTCCGTAAACCGCGCGCAGGTGGCTGTTGCCAATGAAACATTGTATATTGATGACGAAGGCTTTGCCGGTTACGGCGTCAAGAAGGGAAACCCTGTCTGCAAATGCTCCACGCTGGATGACGTGTTGATCATTGACAATGCAGGCATGCTCAAAATCGTGCGGATTCAGGACAAATTTTTCGCTGGTAAAAATCCCCTTTATATTTCCGTCATCAAAAAAGGGGACGACCCCGTGTTCAACCTGATTTACCGGGACGGAAAAGACGGCCCCGTGTACGCCAAGCGTTTCCGCATAGGAGGGTTCACCAGGGACAAGGAATATCCGCTTACCCGAGGCGCAAAGGGAACGCGCATCTTCCACTTCTCCGTGCATGAAACGGAGGAAAACAGTTCCCAGATAAGCGTAAACGTTTATCTGAAAGCCGTTCTGAAACTCCGTAACCTGATCAGGCCCTTCCACTTCGCGGACCTGAGAATCAAAAACCGCGGTGCCCAGGGAAATATCATTACCAGGCATCCTGTGGAACGCGTCTCCCGCATCATGCCTCCGGCCAAGTCCGGAAATGAGGAAACGGAAGGGCCAACAACCGCTCCTTCCGCAACAGCGGAACGGACGGAAGGCTCACCCGCCCCCTCCGCGGAAACGCTGCATCCTGAAACAGCCCCACATTTGGAGGAACCGCCTGCCGATCCGCCGCTGGAACAGGGCTCCCTGTTTGACTCCTGAAACGTTTTCAATCTCTTAAAATGGAAATATCCATGCCTGACTATCCATTTTCGGCTTGCCACAACGGGCCATCTTCTGTAGATATGGGCCACCTCATTACCATGCCGCTTTAGCTCAGTGGTAGAGCACCCGCCTTGTAAGCGGACGGTCGTCAGTTCAAATCTGACAAGCGGCTCCATCATAACCCGCTCAAGGTCAACCCTTGAGCGGGTTGCTTTTATGAGGCGTGCGCCATTACTCGTTCCCATGAATTTCCGGCGTGCCGCTTTTGAACATTCATCATCTATTCATATCTCCGGCGGAATGCAGCAGCCGCAGGAAGCAAAGCGGACGCAACATCTGGCAAGAGGCCATTCCACCCACGAGCATCCCCGTCAACTTCCGGCAGCGAAGGGCCATTCCCGGAGCGGGAAGAAGGTTCCGTTGGCGATAACGCCGCCTCAGCAAGCCGTTTCCCCCCCTTGAATACGCCTCCATTGCCATTTCGACCAAGGGAACCATGATTCAAGCCAATGGATACTACAGAAAAAAAGATGGCCGCGGCTATCCTCCGGTTTGAAGACAGCCGCGTTACCGGGCCGGATTCCCTGCGCGTTTCCCGCCTTCCCGCCGCCGACAAGGGCGGCAAGTGGGAGATTTGCGGCATTTGCGACGGCATTGAACCGGACGTGTTTAACAGATTGAAGGCCCTGCTGGATGCCGGAAGGCGTGAAGAGGCCTGGGAAGGTTGTCTCCAGTACGTCCTGGATAATACCGCCGCCGTGCGTTCCTGGCTGGGGTCTGACGCTTTTCCGGCCACGGAGTTTATGTTGCGGGACCATTTTTTCAATTCCGGGAGCAGGAATGCCGGGAAGGTTTTGCAGCGCGCGCTGAATGTCCGCGGCGCCGGGCTTGTGGTGGATGGGGTTGTCGGCCCCAGGACCCGGCAGGAGTTGCAGGATCAGCTGGCCGCTACGGGTGAAGCGGCGTTTCTTGTCGCCCTGCATGAGAGGCGTCAGGCGTTTTACCGCTCGTGCAGGCAGTTTCCCGTGTTCGGCAAAGGATGGCTGAACCGCTGCGACGATGCGTTCAGCGTGGCGCAGGAGCTTGTTTAGTTGTTTACCATTAGTTGTTATGAGTTCAAATCCATTAAAAGCTGTCGGAGGGGCCCTGGCAAATATCGCCACGTTCGGGGGATATGGAGCCAATAAGGCGGCCAAGAAGCAGGCAAGCGCCGCCAACGCTATGGCTGATGCCATGGCGAATGCCCCGGAGCAGAAGGTTATTACTACGGAAACCAAGGATGTTTCCCAAGCGGAGGATGCGGTGAATTCGTCTGCCCGCCGCCGCTTGAAGCTTAGTAATACGACGAACCGGAGTAATCCTCTTTCTTCCCTGGCTGGTCTAAGGAAGACGCTGGGTTGATTTTTACACAGGAGATTCATGGAAAATGTTAAAGATTTATTGAGGACGGCAGACGCCCTGTTCACGGAGATGAATAAGAATTCCGGGGATTGGGATGAATTGCGCCGGCGCATCATGCCGAGGATGGAGGGGAAGGCCCGCCAGCAGGAACAGGCTAATGAGATGACGGCTGCGTCCAGTTTTTCTCCGGTGGCGCATAAGTCCCTTTTGAATTTGGCGTCCGCTCATCTTCTTTTTATTACTCCCATGGATCAGAAGTGGTTTTCCCTGCGACCGCAGGAGGAAAGGGATGATTACACCGATGAGGATGATTGGTACAGCAAAGCGACGGAGGCCGTCTACCGCGCGCTGGCGGATTCCAATTTCTATGCGGCGGCCCACGAGGTTTACCTGGACCGTTGCCTGACGGGTACAGGCTGCATGTTTGCAGATGTTTCCCGTGACGGGTCACTGGTGTTCAAACACGTCCCTACCGGGACTTATGCGATTGCCGAGGGAGCCCACGGGGAGGTGAATACGCTGGTGCGGACGTTGAAGTTTACTGCCCAGCAGGCCGTGGAGATGTTTAAGCTGGGTAATCTGCCTGTCAAGATTCAGGAGGCGTATAAGAATGCGGAGAGGCGGTACACCGAGATGTTCGAGTTTGTTCATCTTGTACTGCCCAACAGCCGGGCGCAGTTCGGTTCCGACATGGTAAGGCCTGGCCGCCGCAAGTGGTTGGACGTGTATATTGCCAGGGAGGCGGAGAAGATTGTTTTCCACGGCGGCTTTTACGAGTTTCCTTTTCTGGTGACGCGCTTTTTGAAGGGCGGCGTTTCTTCTTACGGAGAGGCTCCGGGGAAGGCTGTGCTGCCGGAGATCAAGGCTACCCTGCTGATGGATCGGGTGATGGATGTGGCCGGCAGCCGGGCGGCCATTCCCAGCGTTATCGTGTCGGCTAAGATGGCAAAGGAGGTTGATTTGAGGGCCGGAGGCAAGACGGTTGTTCCGGATGAGCTTATTGGTTCACAGTTACCGAGGGAATGGGCGAACGTGGGGGATGTGAGGTTTATGCTGGAGCGGCAAGATAAGAAGGAGAAGTTGATCAGGGAGGCGTTTTTCAATGATATTCTCCAGGTGGTTTCAAGCGTGGACCGCGAGATGACGGCTACGGAGGTGAATGCCCGCGAGTCGGAACGCATTATTTGCTTTTTTTCTTCTTTCATTCAGTTTTCGCAGGATTTTCAGACGATGATGAATCGCATTGTCTGCCTGATGTTCCGCAATACGCAGGGGGCCGTGCTTCCGGGCGACGCGCCCGATGAGTTTTTTGTCCGTTCCGCCGATGGGGAGAAGTTTGAGTTGCGGACTCCCCGCACCCGCTATCTGGGCAAGATTGCCCAGGCATTTGACCGTTTGCAGAGGTACGGCCTTGAGGGGGTGTTGAATGGGTTGGCGAAGTATATCAAGGTTTCGGGCGATACCCGCATTGCCAAGCGCATGAAGGCATGGGAGGTGTTGCGGTTTATGTGGGACAGTTCCGGCGCCCCGTCCAAGTGCATTGTGTCCGCGTCCGAGAATAGCAAGATGGTTGAGGAGGAGAAGGCGCAGGAGGATCAGATGCGTCAGGCCGCCCTTGCGGAACAATTGGCCAGGGCCGGCAGGGATAGTGCCGCGGCGTCCGCACAGTTTAATACGGATTCATGATGAATATGTTTGAAGATAAGCCGACACCGGAACAGGTTGAGTTTCTCAAGAGGCTCAACCGGAGGCGAGCCGCGCTGAAGGAGGCTTTTACTCCGGAGGTGCTGGATATTTTAGAGAAGGAGTTCCAGACGAATTTGCCCTGCTTTCAAGGGAAGGCTGGTTCCTACGACCCCCTTGACGCGATGCGCCGAGACGCCCAGCGGGAAATGCTCCTGTGGGTGAAATACGAGATCGAACAATATAACCCTGATTTATGATATACAATAGATTATTCCACAATAGGTTCCTGAGGGAAGAGGCCATTCCCGGCAGCGAAGGTGAAGGCCCCGGCGGCGGAGCGCCGCCCCCGGCAAGTCCCGTGGACAGTCCGCCTCCCGCGAATCCTCCAGTCCCGTCCAATCCCTACGATTTTTCAGGGGGTGCGGAACAGCCCGATCCGGATCCCGGCAGTCCTCCCCCGCTTTCTCCGCAGGAGGAGACCGAGTATGAGATTGATTTTGGAGAGGGGTTTGTGGAGAATGATGCCCTGCGAGATATGTTGAAGGGTCATGCCAGGGCGGCAGGGCTGCCGGCCGATGCCGCCGGGAAGTTTCTTTCCGAGGTGGCCGCCAGCATCCGCGCGGACGAGGAGGCTGCTTTTAAGGAGGCTGACGAGGCGTTGAAGGACGAATGGGGAGCGGAGTATGAGACGAATGTTTCTGCCGCCAAGGCGTTTGCCCGGAAGCTTTCCGTGGAGTCCGGCGTTTCTATGGAGAAGATGGCTGTGTTTGCGAGTCCGGACGGGTTCCGCGTTCTGCACGCCATTTCCCGGCTGACAGGCGAGGGAGGCTTGAAGGGCGGCGGCCAGATTCCGGCGAAGACGGATCCTGCCGACGAGGCTCAAGCTATTTTGTCCGACCCCAATCACCGTTATTATAAGGCGATCGCCGATCCTTCGCATCCACAGTGGCGGGAGGCTACCGATTATTATAATAAGCTGGTGGGGATTTCCGGTTAGTTTTTTTTGCGTTGACTATTGGTTCGGAGGGGTGTCCTGCTGTGCGGGGCACCCTTTCTTTTTTTTATTTGTTCAAGTTACGGTTGTATTCATCAGGCCTGGGGATGTGGCATGATGCCTCAAATGGATAAGGTGACCGTTTTTAACCAGGCTTTGGCCCAGTTTGGGGACCGGGAGTATGTGAAGGGTTCCCCAGCCGGTCGCACCGTTGATTTGTGGTGGCCTACCGTGTTGCGGGAAGCGCTGTTGTTCGGGGCATGGACCTGGGCAACCAAACGTGTTGAGATGGATCGCTCCGTTATGAGGCATCCGATTCCGGATGATTGCCTGCGCGTGCTGTATGTGGGGGCGGATTTGTTCCGCATTGAGGGGCGTGATTTGGTGGTTGAGCGTTACGGAAAACGCGCCGCCGGGACCGATAAGCTGGTGGTGGATTATCTTTCCGACGAGGTGGCCCGTTCCGAAGTGCTGCCGGATCACAGTCCGTTTTTTATCAAGGGCGTTGTGTTTCTTCTGGCGGGCAGGTGCGCTTTGAAGCTGGCTTCTTCTCCCCAGCTTGCGGCCACTTTGGAGGCACAGGGGGAGGCGTTTTTAAGCAAGGCCCTTTATTGGGACACCTGCCAGCATTCTTCCAACGACCAGGATCCTTTAACAGAGATTTTAAGCAGTTCCATTTTCTGATGTTATGAGTTCCGATTTCGGGGTTTCCCAGCAGTATAAGTATCAGGGGCAGGCGGCTTTGAGCAACGGGCGCGCCACGCAGGCGGCTTATGAGAAGAAGGCCCGCGCCCTGGAGGCGGAGGCGGTTTCCGATTCCCACCTGGCCGCCCGCAATATGAAGCGGATGCGCCAGAATCAGAATGCCGCCATGGGGTCTGTACGGGCACAGCGCGGCGGATCCGGTTTTACTTCCGAGGGTTCCGGCAGCCAGGCGGAGGTGGCGGTGGCGGATGTGTGGGAGAGCGCCATTGGGGACGCGGCCCTTTCCAACGCTGTTTCCGATGCCAATAAGCGGTTTGCCGCGGAGTCCGCCCGATACCAGGGGGATCTGGCCATGATGGCGGCACGCAGCGAGGCGGACCAGTATAAGATGCTTTCACAGAATGCCCTTGGTTCTGCCATGATCCAGACGGCCCTGACGGTGGCGGGGGGTGTCATGGGGGCGGCAGGAATGTCCGGTGGCGGGTTGCTGGGGGGTGTTACCGAGAGCGGGGATGAGTGGGGAGCTAAGGTGGGAGGAACCCAGGGGGCTTTTTCCGGGATGATGAATGCTTATTCCCTTTCCGGTTCCCTGGGGGGGATGGTGCCGGGGAGCATGCAGTCTTCCAACAGGTTGAGGGATTCCCTGCTGGCTAATTTCATGGGTTTTGGAAAGAGATGAGCGTTTCTCCCATGCAGCAGGCTTTTTTTCTGATGGAAGCCCAGCGCCCAGGCTGGTTCCGGGAGACCGTTTCCCTGGCGGACGCGGGAGGAGGGATCGTGTGGTGCTGCCCTTCGTTGTTTTTTGCGGGGGTGCCGGATCCGGAGTCTCCCAGGACATTGATTGTTCTTTTTGCCCACGGCCGCATGGAGGCCGTCAGGGAGCTGGCTTGTCTGGTGCAGGGGCGTTTTGACCGGGCAAGGTGGCAGCGCTGCATCCGCGGGCGCGAGGACTGGAAGGAGATTTCCATCACCAGGTTTTTAAGTTTTAACCGTTTCAAGATGAAAGAAGATGAGTGATTTACAGCAACCCATGTACGGAGGAGCCCGGATGAATGCGGCTTCCTCCACCCCTGCCCCGGTCCAGATGCCGGATGTTTCTTCCAAGCCCGTTCAGAGGGCGCTGCAGAATGCCCAGGAGTTTGTGTCTGATGTTGCCCACCAGTACCAGCGCATGAAGGATTTCGGCGAGCAGACGCGGCTGGAAGGCCGGATGAATGATTTGGCCAGCGAGTTTGAGCAGGAGATGACCCGGAGATTGGGGTTTGCCCGCGGTCATGAGCTGTCTTTTTACGATCGTGACGGGAGGCTGAAAGAGAGCGCCCTGAATACGTTTGTACGGAATTACGAAGGGAAGTTCCGCGAGTTGAAGGGGAGTTTTGTTTCCCAGGAGGAGGCCGCCAGGTTCGGAGCCAGACAGCAGGATGTGATGCGCCGACTCCAGGGGAGGGCTTCCGAGTTGATGCTTAAGGGGCAGATTCAGGAGTCCAGACAGGCTTTTGAGGAAGGGTTGAAGGGGGATTTGGACCGAGGAGATTATATAACCGCCAAGGGACGGTATGCCCAAGCCCATCAAGCCGGCATTATTACAGAAACCGCGATGAGGAATGGCATTTCCCGTGTTGATAAGTCTGGAGCCCTCCATCATTTTGAGAACCTGGCCGCGACTAACCCGGGAGGCGCTTATGATTTTCTGGATAGCGATTATTGTCAGAGTTTGTTTGCTCCGTATGAACGTGACGAGATGCGCCGGAATTTGGCCAGGAAGGCAAGGCCAGCCGCCGCGGACAGTTTTTTCAGTTCCTTTGTTTTGACGCGCAAGAAGGGCAAAGGTACGTCCGGAACGAAGGATGACGGCCCGGAGTGGACCGGGTTTTACACGGCCAGAGAGTGCGGATGGATCCGCGCTTTTCAAGCGGGGAGAGCGGACGAGGCGCGCCCGCAGATTGCCGCCGCGGCCGCCGAGGAGGCAAGGGCGTTTAATCCTTCTTTGTCCGAGGAGCAGAGCGAGGTGGCTCGGGATGCCTTTATCCAGAAGTATTCCCGGTTTGGGCTGGATAAGGAGTGGCTGTCCCGCCAGTGGGGGGATGCGGACAGGATGCGCAAGGAGTTGAAGACGCCCACGATTGATGTTAAAGGGCGCCTGGATTTTCTGGAGAAGCGGGGAGCGTTGCTGAATCAGGGAGCGTTCAACGCGGAGAATCAGCCTTACAGCAATGAGGATGGATGGGAATCCGGCGGGAAGTTCCGCGACGAGTTTATGGGGCAGCTGGGGTTGACGGGAACGGAGACACCCGAAAAAGCCAGGGATAAGTATATGGCGTACGCGCGGGCGAATCATGCCGCCGGATTGCGCGCCCAAGTTTCCGAGCGGTTCCATTCCTGGCGGACGACCGAAGGCAAGGATGCTTCCCAGGCGGAGCAGCAGGCGAAGCTGATCACTACTGTCCGGGAGATTACCGGGAACAGGGATGTTTCTTTTGTGGATAAAGGGGTGGATCTGATGGATTCCCGTATTGAAAGCGCCAGAGATGCACAGCGTACGAAGTTTGCCCAGTGGGCGGCAAAGAATGTCCGGAAGTTTTGGGTGGATTCCACGGAGAGGGAGGCGCCCATGCATCGCGTGCGCCTGGGGTTCGATTCCTCCCGGAAGGATTTGCCCGCCGGCGTTTTGCTGCCCAAGTCCATGATGGAGGGGGGTGACCAGAAGAACGCCGTGGTGGAAGCGACGTTTGATAATGAGCATTTCCGCCGTTTCCGCGTTGTGGGCACATGCGAAGGGGATGCTCCTGTGATGACTTATGCCGTCGCCAGAGAGGGCTTTTATGATGCCGGCAGGTCTTTTGCAGTGGATATGAGGATTATCAAGGGGGATCCAGACCAGCTGATGAAGGAGCAGGAGGCGGCTCTTCCCGCCGGGAAGAGCGTGAAGTTGAATAAGTCCGCTTTGGGTGGGCTGGCTCCTTACGGGCAGGCGTTTATTGACGCCGGGAGGAAGTATGGCATGACGCCGGATCAGGTGAAGATTGGCATGGCTATTGCTATGCTCGAAACCGGCAAGGGGACGAGCTCCGCTTTCCGGAATAAGAATAATTCCATGGGCATCAGTCCGAATGGCGGCGGGCCCCGTTCATTTGGTTCTGTGGAAGAGGGGATTGATTACGGCATGAGGAATCTCAAGAGGAATTATTTTGATAAAGGGTTAACCACTATTGAGCAAATCGGAGCCGTTTATGCGCCCATTGGAGCGGATAATGACCCCCGGAATCTCAATCAGCATTGGGTGAAGGGCGTACGCAAGTATCGCAGTTCTCTTTAATTTTTTATTTTTAACACGTTATGAATGAATTTTCTTTTTCCGAAAACAGTTTGGCAGGCGTTCCTGCCGAGGGGCTGCGGGAGGAAGCGTTTTCTCCCCGGCTGCAGCTGGAGGATGTCGGGCGCGTCACGGGGCTTGAGCCTTACGGCGAGATTTCCCATCAGAGTTTTAAGACCATGGATATGGTGGAGCCTCCGCCTCCTGTTGGGAGCGGTCTGGATTTTAAGGAGGCTTTGGCGGTTTACGATACGCTGGAGGATGGCCCGGCGAGGGTTGCCTTATCCAATGAGCTGGATAAGTGGGAGCGGAGGCAGGCTCTGGAGAATTACGGTAGTCCGCTGGGGGAGAGGGAGAGGAGGGAGTATCAGCAGAAGGTGGAACGGCTGGACGCGCTGGGGATGGATTGGAAGGCCCACCCCGAGGCCAGGAAGAAGGCGGCGGAGGCTTACGGCGAGGAGTGGGTCAGGGCTTTTGAGGCCGTGCCGGACGAACATAAGAGCCGGGTACGCGGCGAGAAGGTTCTGGAAGAGTTTTATTCCAGGCCGGGAGACAGGGACGGGGATTCCATGATCCGGTATTTGTCTTCCGTGGATGCCCCGGAGGGGATCCGCGGGAGCCGGGATGTATGGGACAGGTGGAACGCGGGCAGACAACCATTTTTCAAGGCGCAGGAGAAGGAGGCGGAGGCGGGAAGGAGTTTTGCGGCCAAGGCTGTTCCTGTTATCCGCGCCATGATGAATGGGGAAGGTTTTCTGGAGGCTCTGGGGAAGGCGGGAGAATTGACTCCGGAGGAGGAAAATTTTGCGATGTTGCATTGCGGGTATGGAACTCCCTGGGGACAGGCCGTCCAGCATGCGGCTGATTGGCTGAGGGGGCGCGGTTTTGATTTGCATCCGGAGGCGGCCGTAGAGCGACGGGCCAAAGAGCTTGCGGACGCGTATGTCAAAGAGAGGGAACGTTACGTTTCCAGAAATGACGCTTCCCTGAGTTGGGGTGGCCTGCCCAATCCGTTTTCCAGGACGATGGATGATTTCCGCCAGGAGGCGCGCAAAGAGATAGAGCCGAATGTGACGGATGCCAATGTGTTTGATTTTGCCAGGGCTTTACTGGATTTAAAAACAGAAGATCCCATGGCAGCCGAGGCCGTGATTGGTTTGTATAAGGCGGATGCTGAACGGTTGAGGAATGATTCCACGTTGTTTGTTTCTCCTTTTAACCGAACGATGAGGATGATGATGGAGAGTTCTTCTTCATTGTTTGAGCAGTTGCTTTTGGGAGATGTGCGTGAGGGGGATACGGTTGAGTGGCAGCCGACAGGAGAGAGTTTTGCGCCCGTGGTGCGCGATAGCGAGGGGAAGCAGGCGTACCGCGTTTTGACCCCGGATCAGAATGAGATGATTTCCCAAATCCGGGCGATGAAGGCGGAGATTGCCGAGTCCCCGGATGGGGCCTGGTGGATTCGCCGCCAGTTTGACGGGCTGGGAAGAATGGCTGCCCAGACTTCCTTTTTCCTGGCTACGCGCGGCATGGGAACGTTTGCGTCCGTCGCCAACGACAGGATGGAGGAGCTGCGCGCCCAAGGCGTTTCCCCGCTGGAATCCCTCATACGGGGCGGAATAGCCGGGGGCACGGAGGTTCTGGTGGAGAGGCTGGGCGGCGAGAGCTTGTTTAAGACGTTGCGGTTTCTTGGCAGAAAGATGCCGTTTGCCGGCAAATTTGCCGGGTATATGGGGAGCGCTACGGATATGATGAAGCGCGGGTTGTACGGTAATGCCGCGCTGCGCTACGGCGTTGCGTCTCTGGCCGCGGGTGGTTCCGAGTGGATGGAGGAGTTTATTCAACCGACGCTCCAGGCTCCTCTGGATGCCGGGCTTGCCCGATTGTTTGGGAGTGGAAACGGGATGACGGTTGAGGATTGGAAGGAGCTGCTGAGAGGCGCGGCGGATCCTGATCTTGGTTTCCAGATGCTGATGTTCGGCGCTGTGGTCGGAGGAGCCCAGATTCCGGCGTTTGCGCGGGAGGCGCGGGTTTCACGGGTGGGCGCCCCGCAGATCGAGGGGCTGGGGATAGACCGCGCCGAGGCGGAGAGGATTGCCAGTATTGTGGATCCCGTGGAGAAGAGCCGGGAGATTTTCCAGGCCGCGTTGAGCATGTCCGACCGGGCGGCCCAGCTGGAGAGTGTGCGACAGGGGTTTTCCGCCATGAAGGAGGATTTTTCATGGCTGGCCCGTCAGGAGGCTTATCAGGCGGAGGTGGAGCTTCTTAATCTGCCCCGCGTGGAGGATTTGGGGGATGGGAGTTGGAGGTTTACCACGACAGTCAGGGATGCGGAGGGACAGGAGTCTTACGATGTTCTGGAGCTGAGCGAACAGGACGCCACGGCGCGGATGCAGGCCCTGCTGCACGACGGGATTCGCCTGAGGATGCTGGAGGCCCAGCAGGCGTTTGCCGTGGACAGGACGATCGACCAGCTGTCTCAGTCCGGGAAGTATGTGTTTGAGGATATGGGGAGGGCCGAGACGGTGGAGACGGCCCGGAAGCTGGCCGAGGCCGCCCGGCTGCGCATTGCCGAAGGGGCGGATGTGAATGCCGAGGCCCAGGACCTGGGAACGCGGATGACGTACGGGCAGGCTGCCGGGATGGGTTCTTCTTTTGAGGAGCGCGTGAAATTGGGTGTGGCGCGCGGGGAGGTTTCCGCCTCGCGGCGTGTACACAGCAACGCGTACCGGGTGGCGATGAGGAATGGGCAGACGCTGATCCGCTTCCACAAGGGGGAGGTGACGGTTCCTGAATTGCTGGAGGAGGTGCTGGAGACCCACCTGACGGAGGATATGGAGAATACGAAGCATAGCCTGGATTGGTACGCGAATAATCTGCGGGCCCTTCAGGACGCATTGCGCAAGGAGGGGTATTTAAGCAAGAGGAAGGATTTGATCCGCAAGGATGGGGAGGTTTCCGTGAAGGATGTGATTGAGGGGATGAGCATGCTGGCCAAGGGCGACGTATTGGCCCGGGCCGCGGATATGCGCCTGCCCCAGTGGATGAAGGATTTTCTGCAGATGATGCGCCAGTGGGTTTCTTCCGCCAAGGCTCTGCTGGATTTGGGTACAGGTCTGCACGAGATGGAGCGCCGACGGCTGGCCGGGGAGAGCGTCCCGATTGACGCGGATTTCGCTCAGATGGTTCATGCGCTTTCCAATAGTTTGGAGTCCTACTGGATGCAGGAGGGGGCGCGACAGGGGGAAGCCGATGTTCAGCGTATTGTTGAAGAGGTCGGCGGCAGCGGGGTTTCCATGTCCCTGGCAGAGGATTCCTCCGTCAGTTTTTCCCTGGTGTCCATTCCTTCCGGGGAGGTGATCACTACCGCCGCCGAGATGCGGGCGAGGTTGAAGCCGTTGCAGGGCAAGGTGTTCGTTAATAAAAATACGGGGATTGAGGCTGTGATTGAGGCACGCGTGTCTGGAAAGACGGTGGGTAAGGCGCAACAAGCCCAGATGTCTGTCGCCAATCTGAAAGCCGTGGGGTTTTCTGCGGAGGAGGCTCGCAAGATTCATTACACGGCGGCAACCCGCATTCATGAACTGTTTGAGAATGCGGAAGATGGTCGTTTTGAAGAGGAGTACAAGGATGATCCCTCCCGTGCCGGAGCTTACCATTTCTTCAATACAGTGGAGATTGAGGGGATAGGGAGTTTTGACGTAAACGTCACGGCTCTTGCACTTAAAAATGAAGATCAAAAACTCCTTTACACTCTTGAGCTGACAATAGAAAACCCCAAAGGCGTCTCAGTCGCCTATCCCAATCCTGATATTCAGGGGGACGCTTACTCGGCCTCCGGGGTTTCTACTCGCAATCTATCTTCTTACCGCTCTTTTGTCGAGAAGGAAAAGGCGTCCATCAGGAAGAAGGCGGTCGCTGACGGGACGTTCATGAAGGCCCCGAATGGGAAGGAAACGAATCTGACGGAAGACCAGTGGCTTTCCGTGCGCACGGAGGCGTTTAAGAATTGGTTTGGCGATTGGGAGAAGGATCCGCAGAATGCTTCCAAGGTGGTGGACGAGAACGGGGAGCCGAGGGTGGTGTATCATGGGACATACGGTGATTTCACGGTGTTTGACAAGGCCATGATTGGATCTGCTACTGATTATGGTTTATGGGGTAGAGGATTTTATTTTACCAATATGGAGAATACTCCGTACGGGAACAAGAAGCTGGCTCTGTTTCTGAATTTCAGGAATCCTTTTATTTTTAATGATTACAAGTCTGCTGAAGAGATAGGCGATTATTTAAATATTTGGGATGGGAATTTTCATGAAGATGACAGGTTTGGAATATTCCGGCCGTATGCGAGAGGAGCGGCCCAGATAGCCGGTAGCGCTCAAGAAAGAGGACATGATGGACTCATTGCTGTACTGGGTAAATGGACGGAGTACATTGCCTTTGAGCCGAATCAGATCAAGTCCGCCACGGATAACCGGGGGACGTTTGATCCGAAGAATCCGGATATTACGTTTTCCGTGATAGGCCCGAATGCGGCCACTTGGGGAAAGTATGCCGATAAGGCTTTCGCCGGAAGGGATGACGGCAAGTTGCGGGCGGAGATTGACGCAAGCCAGGCACAGCTGAAGACTGCGCCTGGAATGCCTTATCTTTCCAGACTGGATCTTTTGGCGGAGGATATACGCTATTTGAAGAATCCAAGGAAGGAAGGCGTTTTGTCAGATTATTTGGATTATTCCGAGTTGTATGATGCCTATCCCCGCTTGAAGAAGATGTCTGTTTATGTGTTTAAGGACCGCAACCGGCAGGAGGCAGGATGGTATGATCCCCAGGATGACTCCATTGCCATCAATTTGTCCAGCCTGGGGCCGCTTTGGAATCAGCGTTCCACGTTGCTTCATGAGATTCAACATGCGATTCAGGAATATGAGGGTTTTGCCGAGGGGGGGGATTCTGGCTTTGCGGAGAGGGTTCTTACCTATCAACGCAACAGGATCACAGGGGATATTATTGCGAAGACGAGGCGCAGGAGTTGGCTTTTAGCCCGTGATGCGGCTTTGGACGCTTTAGGCCGGATACGCAGGTTGATAAGGAATCCGAAGGCTATTAAGAAGATGTCCGAGCGGTTTGCCGTGCATGAGGTGATGGATGTAGATGTGATGGCCAGGCAGGCTATTGAGTTGCTTTTGAAGGAGTATAATAAGCTTGTCGCACAGGATGCGGAGTACGGCAAATTAACGATGGGGAAAGATGCCGAAGGTTGCGAATTGCCGATTTGTTACGCCGGGATGTTGCTCCGCGGCGGGGTGAATGTGGATGCTGTCACCATAGAGCAGATAGACCGACAGATTGAGATGGTGAAGGCAACGGTTTCCCGCAAGATGAGGTTTCCCGGGGAGGAAAAGAGGATCTGGAAGGAGCTGGAAAAGCTCTACAGGGGGAAAGAAGCTGTTGTGCGGCAATTGAAGGATTTGGAGCCGTTTGACCTTTACCAGCGTCTGGCCGGGGAAATAGAGGCAAGGAATGTGGAGAAGCGCCGGGATATGACGGCACGGGAACGGGAAGCTGTGCCGTTTAATGATACGCTGGAGTTCCCAGGTGAGGCGATTGTTGCTTTTTCCATTGCCTCGGCACAGGAACAGGGTTTGTTCCATGACGGCCATTTTGAGGCGGGCAACGCGGTGATTACGGAACCGGGCGTGACGTTCTCCATTACTGCCCTGCATGCCTCCCCTCATTCTTTCCGCAAATTTTCTACGGATTTCATGGGTAAAGGAGAAGGAGCGCAGGCGTATGGCTGGGGGCTGTATTTTGCGGAGAATCCGAAGGTGAACCGGAGTTATATGAACCAGTTCGCGCAGGATAAGGCGACATGGAAGTTCCGGGAGGTGGAGACTGGCGTTATAGAAGTGATGCAACGATCCCTGGTAGGCAGTTTTTTGCCGAAGGATGCCCTGCCGGAGGCGAAGGAGGACGCGTCAGATATCGCCTGGTCTGTTCTTGGCGATTTGGTTGATGCCGCCAGAGGAAGCATGACTGTTTTAGACATCGTCATGGAGTTGCATGATGAAATTGATACTAACAGGAAATACGCGGAGACGTACCCCCAGGAGCGGGAGAAGCTGGAACAACTGGAAGGCTTCATGCTTTCTCTGCTTGACCATCTGGACGAGATAGAGGTGAGGACGGGCATGCCTTCCAATTACCGCGTGGAGCTGAATGTAGAGGATTATTTGGACTTCATGGAAGGAGGGGAGCTGCTGTTTTGGGATAAAGGGTACGGCTCATCTACAACATCCAGAATAGGGGATTGGCTTCTGGATGAGGGCAAGGAAGAAGCGTATTCTTTGTTCAACGACAAGGATCCGGAAAATGGGTATTGGATGGGGGGCAAGATTTACCGCTCGTTGGAGGATGCTTTGGGAAGCCCCAGAGAGGCGAGCGAGTTTCTGTTAAGGCATGGAGTGAAGGGCATCAGGTACGCAGACGGTTTTTCCCGCTGGAAGGCGGAGGAGAAGCAGACGTATAATTACGTGATTTTTGACGGCAACGATATTAAGATTACGGCGTTTGCGGACGAGTCCACCGGGGGAGCGTGGGCGGATTATGAGGATCCGACGGTGACGTTTTCCTTGTCCGAAGGTTTCCCACGCCGTGTGAGCCGTGGAACACAGAATCTTGAGGTAGTCCACCGGATCGCCGCCGACCTGCGAGCGGATGCCGCCACCTGGGGACGCTACGACGGGAAAACGGATGAAGCGGCGTTCCTGGTGAATGTGGGCCGCAATGTTGCCCTGGTGAAGAGTGCCCTGATGCACCTGCCCGCCGGGTACCGCGTGGCCGTGAAGCCCTACATCGACCGGTTGCAGATTCTGGCGGAGCTGGCGGCCAAGGGGAAGATTGATGAGACAAGAATGGTGAATGCGTTTGCCCGCCGGGAGATTAAGCGGGAGATGGCGGAGGCGACCCGGGAGGGGATGGAGGAAGCAGAGATTACAGCCAGGGTCACGGCTGCCGGCACAGCCTGGGAGAAGGGTAAGAAGCCAACGCAGAAGTTCGCCAAAGAGGTGTTTGAGGATGAGATGGAGAAGGTACGCAAGGCCTGGGCGGAGAAACGTTTACACGAGCTGATAGCCGAGGTGATGGAGAAGGCCGCCGGGAAACTGGAAGCGCTGGCCAAGGATGGAGTTTCCGCCGGCATGGCACGGATGCTGGACCAGGTTCTCACTATCCGCAAGAAGAACGGGAAGCAGCAGAAGGGGAAGGTTTCCATGGAGGCTTACGCCTATTTAACGGATCAGGTGGTGCCCCTGCTCCGGATGACGGCCATGGAGAAGGAGGCGGCGATGAATGAGGCTGCCGCCGAGCTGGATAAGCTGGAGAAGGAGAACCCCGACCAGATGGACGGCGAGGCCGTGTCCAGGATGGAGGAGCTGCGTGAGGAGCTGACCCGGCTGGCCCTGTACGGGAATCTGGAGGGGATGAGCGTGGACGAGGCGCAGGCCGCCGCGAAGGCGCTGGAGATTTACATCAATACGGAGAAGGAGGGATGGGCCGCCGTGCAGGAGGCCGCCGCCGAACGGCTGAATGCGATTGGAAGGAGGATTGTGGAGAGGTTCAACCAGACCGGGAAGAAGGCCGATGAGAATACGCTGCGCGCCGCCAATGAGAAGTTCCACGGGAAGGTGAGTTTCAAGAATTTCGGCGATTTCATGGAGAATATGGACCAGCTGCTGACGCGCATGGGAACGATGCCCGCCCTGCAGGAGTTCACGACCGATATGCGCAGCCGGCTGACGAATGCGTTCCAGCAGATGCGGGATGCCCGCGGGCTGCGTGCCGCCGCCGTGCAGGATCTTTATGAGAAACATCTTACGGAGAAGGTGATGAAGGCCAGGAAGGTTGGCAATATGGCTGGATGGGTGACGTGGTTTAAGACGAGCCACGATACAAAAGTCCGGCTGAATGGGTGGATTACGCAGACGGCGCGGCTGACCTTGGAGCAGGCCCGGGAGGTGCGGGAGATGGATGCCCGGCAGAGGAAGGAGTTTATCCGGAAGCGATGGGAGGAGGGGATGGAGTATTTTTCCGAAGAGACGCTGGACCTTCTGTTGGCCCGCTTGCGGGAGCATGAGGAGGCCGCGGCCCGGGCGAGGGCTGAGGGCAGGAGGCCGGTCTACCGGAAGTATGTGACGGCGAAGGCGTCTTTTAAGGGGGAGGAGGGTTCCCCGCTGGTGTTGAGCCGGGATAATGCCCTGTACCTGGTGCTGCAGTCCGAGCAGGAGGATTACCGGGAGATGATGAAGCAGCAGGGGTATACGCCGGAGGTTATTTCCGCTTTGCGCGAGTACGTGGGGGAAGAAGGCATGGCGATCGGCTACGGGCTGCGGGAGCTGCTGAAGGCCCAGGGGGATAAGATCGGGAAGCTGTACGAGCAGGTGACGGGCGTTCCCTTCCCCCGCGTGGAGAATTATTTCCCTGCCCGTTTCTGGGCGCTGGATGCGATGAGCGACGCGGATGCGGCGGATATGATTTCCGGCGTGCCGGGCACGAAGGGAGGCAACCAGGGATGGCAGAAGGTGAGAACGAAGCACCACCGGAGGCTGGATACGAGCGTGGGGGCGCTTTCCGTGTTCTGGGAGGCGACGGATATGACGGACCACTGGTATTACACGCAGGATATTACGGCGGATTTCCGGGGGCTGTTGCGACGCCGGGAGGTGGCTGAGAGCCTGGTGGCGAATTTGGGGAAGGATGATTTTGTGAGGCTGCGCCGCTGGGTGGATTTGCTGGAGCGGGCCGGCGTGGTTCAGGGACAGGCGGTGGGTTCCCTGGATAAGCTTCTTAATGCCGTGTATTCCGGGCAGGCGAAGGCGATTCTGGCATTCCGGTTTGAGACGCTGATGAAGCAGGGGTCCGCCGTGCTGAATGCGTGGATTGGAGATCCGAGCATCGGTTTCTGGGATTACCTGGGGACGATGGCGAAGATGCGTAACGGAACGGCGGAGATGGGGGTGATTAAGATGATGAAGAGCGCCGAGTTCCAGGCGCGGCTGAATGACCGGGTTGACGTGGAGACATTGTCCCGCCTGAGGGATGATTCCTCCTACACGCTGGCGGAGGCCGCGCTGGCGTGGGGGATGAACGGGATTGAGTACACGGATGTGTTTTTTAATGCCGTTGGGTCCGCGGCCCTGTGGAATATCAAGTTCCGGCAGGCCGTGAAGGCAGGCGTGGAGGAAGGGAGGGCTAAGGACGAGGCCTGGCAGGCGGTGAGGAATGCGCTGCATTACGCCCAGCCGCAGAGCTGGATTGACAAGTCTTTTGGCGGATTGCACCGCGGTACGTTTGGACGCGCCATTTTTTACATGATGAGCGAGAATTTTAATAAGACGGCCGCAATTTACGGACTGGCCCGGTCCGGGTTTGCCCCGGGGGCGACGCCCAGGCAGCGGTGGGCTTCCCTGTCCAAGGCGGGGAAGGTGTGGCTGGCCTACGGGGCGTTTAATGCCATCATCGGCGCCATACTGGATTTCATAAAGGACGATGAGGATGAGTGGGAGAAGCGGGATTGGATGGGGTATCTTTTTGCTGCGCTAACCGGACCATTTGCCGGAATGCCGCTGGTGAGTGAAGCCGTGGAGTGGATGTTTTCCGAGTTGCTGGGGGCCAAGGTGTATACGGGTTCCGCAGGACGCGCCCTGATTGATTTCCGCTCAGGCTGGAATGCCGCCTGGAAGCTGGGTGAGATGATGCAGGATGGCGGACATGAAGCCGGGGATTACATGAAGCAGGTGATCCGGCTGGGACGGGTGTTCGGCACGGCAGGCGGGATTGCCAGCGGCATGGCGAATAAGACGATTCAGACTGCCGGGCAGTATATGACGCTGGGGGCTGCGTTGATGAATCCGGTGAAGACGGTGGCGGATGTGGTGGATTGACGATGCCTCCTCTCCTCGGAAGTACCGAGGAGAGGGGAACAACAAATTAAATTAAATAGGATCAACCGTCTTTAACTTTATTAAGCTCTACTTCAATACTATCTTTCGTTCTTGATTTTTTAAAATCTTCACATTTTTCATGCCCCTCCCACTCTTGCTTATTTTGCTGCATGTCTTTTCTCTCTTTTCGATGAATTTTTATAAGACGCCATCCAACAATGGCAACAGGATAGACAGATAATATATTAAGATAACCAATTTCTTGAGCACAGCCTGTGAAAATAATAATAGTACATGCAAGATATACCCATCCAGAATTAATCATATATGAATGGAAAGCAGTATTCAACTCACGATCTATTACTTGCCTCCTATCTTTAGATTTTCCAGACAGATACTCAACCATTTCTGTTTGATTTGTATTTGAATCTCCAGATAATTCTTTAATAATTAAAGAAATACGCCAATCTAAGTTTTCAATAATTCGCTTTCTTGCATAATCAAAAACAGATGTCACAACAAGAAAACAACATACAATCCCAAGAAATGCATCATAATTAGGCTGCTTATTTGGAATAAGCGTATAATTATTGATTTGACTCCACACACTGAATACCTGATTATAGTCCATGCTGTTGGCAGCATTGATTTTGGCTTCGGTCTTTACAAAATTCATTAAAGAGATTAATCATTTTCCCAGCCAATGGAGGGCAGTATGCACACACGCGAGCCTCTTTGGTACTTTGATTTATTTCCATCCTAAATCTTTTCTCATCAATTACACAAAAATCGTGCATTGTTGAGTTAGATTTTTTTATTTTTATTCCGTTATCAGAAAATAGATTAGCACAATGTTGACATTCTGCGACATCATCTTTAATAGAAACATGAAAAGCAACACCTCTACCTATAGCGTTTTCTATAATTCCAAGTAATATTGGATTTCCATAGATAGATTTTGACAAACGTGTACAAGTAATATAAACACTTTTTTTTGCATGACTAATAAGTTCTTGTAAAATAACAATCGCGTGTTCCTTGCTTTGATTTCCAATAATACTAGTACTGTTCGTCTCTATCATTAGACGAAATTTTTCTCGATACAGTTCGAGAGCTAAATCAGGTGACTGATAATGCATGGCGATGATTGGTTTGTATAGGTTGGACAAGGCAAGTGCGGCAAGCGTCACACATTTTCCCTGCCACCCTGTGGCAGTACGATATACACAGTTATTGTGATATACAAGTATTTCCGTAGTATAACTTCTAGCTGCTCCTTTATACCGTCAGAACTGTCCTACTCGGTTTTGCTGCACAAGTCACTACGCTTGATACGTCATTCTAGTCTGGCCTTGTTCACCATCTCCTTCTGGTCTATACTCTCTTCATGAACCCTTCTCTCTCTGCCGTCTTATTCTGCCTGGTCATTTGCGCCGTGTTCGTCTGGCTGGCCGTCAAGCGCATGCGAGCCGACAAACCGTACCGTGTGTTTGTATGGCTGGCCCGATTCTTCGGCGTGATGGTTGTGATGGGGGTGTTCAATATCTTGGAGGCAGAGGGTAACAGACTGGGGGGGCTGGTCGTGGTTGCCGGCGCATTTGCCGTGCTGGCAATAGTGTCATGGGTGGTAAGGACACTTGGGGCACGGAAGAAGGCTGATCTGGATTCTATGCTGAAAAATCATCATGCATGTCAAACAAAGATAGTTGTTCCGGAACAAGTAGCTAGGGAGTTTAAACCGCGATCACTGAATACATGGGCATTATCTATTTCCCTTATTACCCTATTCTTTTTAGTTGGAAGATATATTTTTATTGTTATAAAATATTTACCTTACAGTCTTTTTAAAGAATGTTGGATTGATGATGTACATCTACATTTGTCTGTTGTAGGTTTTTCCTTCTTAGTTTCGGGGCTAATTTATATTGCCATTAGGTATGTGTTTTCATTCGTTTTAGATTCATTTTCAAAAGCATCTATTGCGTATAAAAATGATAATCCATTAAATGCAATATGTTACGCATTCATTAGCACATTTTCTCTTGCAATAACACTGTGTTTAATAATCTATGCTGTTAGTGAAACCTGTTATTTGATGAAATGTTATCTTTAATTAAATACAATAATGATTTTTTATGATTTTTTTGTTTTCATAGCCAGAGTTCCACACAAAACTTCTGGGGATAATTTATTTGCTCACCCGGAAACATGGATTGTGATTACGTCTTTTGTTGCTTTAGGTTTTGCCTATTACAGAGGAAGAAGGAGCCGAGACCAAGAAATAACTGAATTGGAAAACAGGAGAAATAGAGAAGTAGAAGGCTATAAAAGGGAAATTGAAAAAATAAAGGCATGGCACGATAAAAATGTTCAAGCGATAAAGGAACGCTCGAAAGCCGCCGCCATCGAAATGGAGCGTAAATGGAGAGAGAGTAAGGCTCTCATTTTAGGAGATACGATGAAATTCCGAACAGTGGATGAACGGATAGAACGGCTCATGGAGGCGCAAGATGAGGCAGTGCGTAAAGCGGTAGCAAATCGAGCTCCGCGAGCAGCGGACGAATTGCGAGCTGCAAAAGCGGAGAAGAGAGAACTGTGGAGGACATACATGTTGCTCAAGACACGGATGGAGGTGTACGAATCTCTTGCTCCATGGCTGGAGGAATATATGGAATGCAGTCTGGAGGAACTACTGAATGCGAAGAAGGAAGCAGAGGAATGCGCAAAGAAGGATAAGACAGAAGACGACCCGGGACGACGGTATTTAACAGATATAGAGTACGCCAATCTTTCGGATATAGATAGAAATCAGTTAGCCCTTGATCGGTATTGGAAATCACATGTGCAAAAGAATTTGTGGCTTGTAGGCATCCAATACGAACGGTATATTGGGTGGCAGTATGAAAAAAATGGGTACGATGTGATCTACCACGGCGCCTTGAAGGGGAAGGAAGATTTGGGCATCGACCTAGTAGCTACAAAGAACGGTATAACTCATATCGTTCAATGCAAGAGATATTCGGAGATCAAAAGAATACCTGTTCGTGAAAATTCTGTCGCGCAAATTTTCGGTGCCGCCAAGGTATTTGAATATCAAGAGAAGCTGAAAAACGTTATCCCGGTCATTATAACATCATTTGAATTGTCAGAAGAAGCAAGAAGGTTTGCCAAAGCTCTGAAAGTAATGGTCCGGGAGCATGAGCCACTAAAGATGTATCCCTGTATTAAGTGCAACATAAACAAAGCCCAAGGAGAAAGAATTTACCATTTGCCCTTTGATCAAATGTATGACAGGACGAAGGTCGAACCAGAGACTGGAGAATTTTATGCTGCTACAATACAAGAGGCACATTCCGCTGGTTTCCGACGAGCTTTTCGATGGCGTGGAGAACGCTGAATTGGTTCAAGCAAGTAAAAAAGCCCCTGACCCGAAGGCCAAGGGCTGAACAGGAGCGCTTTTCTGGGAGGATATTACCTGATGCTGTAGCAATGGCAAAAGTTAGTTACTGGGACGGGAATCCCTTTTCTCTACTGCCTTTCTTTTATCTTCCGGCAGTTCAGCGAACAGAAGTTTAGCTCTTTTTTCTCTTTCTATCAGCTCCTGAACTATGTAATTGAATGCGTCGAACAGCTTGGGAACCAAACCGATGTTTTCCTGAAAGTTGATTATTCCAGGATGGACGGCTTCATTGCCCACAATCCTCACGGAATCCATATACTGGATGACATAATCAGGCAGTTTTTGTTTTTTCAGGTTTCCTATCTGACTGTTAATATTCTGACCCTCAACTTTCAGATGATCAAGGAGCTGTTGCAGAGCCAACCTCATCAGGGCAGCAGAGGCTCTTGGGGAGTAATCCAATATCCGGGAGGCTTCCTCGTATATGGCTTTGGCTTCTTCGGGGGTGTTGTTGTTGGGGCGAGGAATATTCAGGCTGCCTTCTATTGGGTAAACACGAGTATAGCTGATGTTGTCGCCTTCGACCCGAGCCAGGTCATACGATTCTTTTTTGCAAACACAGCATGTATTGCGAAGCATGAAAGTGAATCGGGTTTCTTCTTTGGGGTGACTTCTTTCACGAAATGTCGTCTGGTATATCGTTCCATCTTCCAGGCATTGCACATCATGCTGCGTTTTGGCGTTGCAGGATGAACAGTACAGGATCTTACAGCAGTCGATGTTTTTCTTTTTTTCTTTGAGGTAAGGTTGCATGAATTTGAAATAGGTTAGGCTTTCTCCCAGCGTTCCAGGGTTTCCACATAGATGCCGGAGATTTTACCCTCCGCTATAGGTTCCACATCTTTATAAGCAGGGTTGATCGACTTGAGGACATATTCCATTTTCCCGGTTCCCGGGTTTTTACGCTTGGCAAGCTTTTTCAGGGTGTAGTCATTACCTTCGTTATAGACTACCAGGGATCCTAGTGCTGGGAACAGGTAGTCTTCATATTTTTTGATGATGACCAGGGATTCGTCCGGTATTTCGGGTTCCATTGATTTGCCGTTGACTCGTAAGACGAATTCGCCCCATTCAAGAGGACGATAAATGCGAATGTCCTGCGGGACAGTCTCGCCAGACGAAGGTTTACCGGCTGCCGTGTTGCCGACTACTTGAGTGGTGTAGTCCAAAGATTCAGAAAATGAGTCAATAACTTGTGGGGTGAATGAGAAATTTTTCTGGAGAGAGTCAGCCAAGTTTAGAACAAATTCTTCGGCAAGTTGTGCAACGGATTTTCCCGGATGTAATTTTTGGTATTCCTTGATGGTCTCCCATTCTGATTTTGAGAATTGAAGGGTAAGAGTTTCTACACGCCGGAGGTTACGGCCTTGAGTATCAGTTGTAACCGTCGGTAACATGAGTTGAGAAATTAGCAATGCCACACGGGCTGGTAAATCTCGATCTGATGCAAACCATGAATCCACAGTGCGCTTGCCTACCCCGCACTGCTCTGCAAGCCAAAAGCGATCTTTTCCGAGATCTTTGAGCCATTTTTTCACATCTTCCTTAGTAAGCGTCATGCGTTGATATTACGATATTTTGTTGAGATGTAAATACTAAAACAAATCAATCATAACACGAATGTGTTAAAAATCTCTTGCGTTGCTACACAAACATGGTATTTATAGATGCATGAACACGACACCCCGTGTGAAAATAGAAATACCAGTACCACCCAGCAAGTGGTTAGGGATGGTGGCTGATGCTGCCAGAATGACTAAAGAGCAGTTGATTTGCTCCTTATTTGCTCGAATGGCTCAAGAAGTGGTGGAGATGACAAAGCACCCCCGTCCGAAGAACCCCAAGAAGCCCGCGGCATGAATATGAACGAACACATTCAATACCTGGCAGATCATGCGGCATTTCTTTGCAGCTTGAGCCGTCTGTCCAACCAAACTGATGAGATGAAAAAACTCATGAAGAGCAGCGCAGAGGCCGCACTCAAGGCAGCCGGAACCATCCTGTCCATGATGGAGGATGAAGAAAGGAAGTCCAGCAACCCCGAACCCAAGAAGCCGGCGGCATGATTATCGAATACGACGACGAAGACCGGTGCATCCGAGTGGACGGTGAAGCGATATCCTACGGCGTTGCGGTTGGACTCCTGGAGCAGATTGAGCAGGCCATCGACGAGTGGGATTTTGACCACGCCTCCCAGTGCGACAACCCCGACGGACACTACGACGACTGAATTATGGAAGAAGCCCTGATCGAAGAATTGAAGCTGCTCGGCTGGCACGAGCTTTAACTAATCGCCCGGCCCAGGTGGGGCCTAAAAACCAAAATACACAAATCGGTAGATAAGAATAATACGGTCTGGCAGGCGCGGGGCATACCCGTCCGGGCGGCCATTTTAATTAACCGAACATGAGCACGAATGAAAAAACGTTGAAGAGTCTGGCGGAGGCCCTGGAAACCATAGCCAGGGTTCTTAAGGAGGCTGCTTCTTCTCCTGTTCCTTCCTCCCCGGAGGCGGCGAGCGTGGGATTATTGCCTGATTCCGACGAGGCGCAGGCGATTGCCGCCTTCCGCGGCAAGGTAGTTGTCACTTTGGATGACGTAAGGTTCATGACGGGCTGGGGAAGAGAGCGCATTCTTGCCCTTGTCCAGGATGGCAGCATTCAGGCGTTGCCCGGAACAGGAAGCGCCGGATGCCCCTATGAGTTCCCTGCCCTGTCTGTATGGCGCTATATCCACCAGCAGGATCATGCGCAGAAGCCTCAAGTGAATGGAGTGGATATGAATATTCTTCCCCCGCGCAGAAGAAGAAAGGGGGCTGCGGCATGAATACCTTTTTCAAGTTCTTGGGGGCCTGCTCCTTTGGTCTTTCCGCTGCGTGCCTGTTCTGGCTGGCGGTGGAGCTGGACAACGCCGAGCTGCGGGCCGGCAAGAGTCCGCATTCCGGGTTTTGCCCGGAGTCTCCCACTCCCATGAAAGCTTTTGACGGCTTGGAAAAACCGTCCCGCGCCACGCGGATCGTGGAACGCAATAACCAATAGAATACCAATACAATGGACATTAAAAAATGCAAAGTAGGAACCAGAGTACAATTCAAAGGAACAATCATTGACGGATTGAATGATATAACATCTGTGCACGTTCGCACCGACGACGGAAGCACGAAATACATCAGCCCGGAAAATCTCGAACCAGCTACGCCGCATTACGACCCGAAGCGGAAATTCCGCAAAGGGGATATTGCAAAGGTCGATTACAAAGGACGCGTGAGGAATACTGTAATCCCCGAAGGGACCGAAGTTGAAGTCTTAAAAGATGAATGCGACCCTTATCACATCAAAGTCAAAGTTGAGAGGCATATTGATTCTGACGGATGGATGTTTGTCAATGTTGACCATCTCGTGTTGATCAAGCCCATCGAGGAGATGGAGAAGGAAGAGCCCTATCTGGTGAATACTGGCGCGGTAGAAAGAAGAGACGGCGGCATTATTATGTGTTTTTCCTACGGAAAATACGGAAGAGACAATGCCGATAGCATGGCACAGAAAGTCTGTGATGAACTGAACCGCGAATACAAAAAAATCAAGAATAGTTAAATACTCAAACCCTAGATAAATAATAAGTTATGAGTGAAGTAACTAAACGACAAGTGCCCGGAGATGTCTTTTTCGAAGGACTTTCCGAGATTAACGAAGGGGCTCTTTTGGAAGCCTTGGACACCAAGATGACCAGCCTTGTTTCCGCCGTGCTGGCAACCGGGAATAATGGATCCCTGACTCTTAAGCTGTCCGTGAAGCGCAAAGGCGGCGTGAATCAGGTGGTGATTGAACCGAAGGTTACGGCCAGCATCCCGGATCCGACGATTGCCCCGCGCATTATGTTTGCCGATACCTCCGGCGCCCTGCATACGGACGACCCCGCCCAGGGGAAACTGGACCTGGATGCTCCTGTAAAGGTAACATTCCCGGCTGCTGCCGATGTTGATGCCGGAGTCCCCGCCAAGGTAGCTAAGCGCGCCTAAGTTCCCAACAACCACATAACAACATAAACATTATAGAATTAAATTATATGGATAACTTGAACGAAGATACTCTGGCAGCCGTTCGCGTGCAGGAAGTGGCGCATGGCCGTGCCGCCGTCGTACCGGATGGATATACCCTGTATCATCTGGATTGCCTGGGCAATACGCCCCCTCGCAAGGCCGGCAGTGTTCAGCTGCTGGACCTGGAAACGCTGGCAGATTTCGTGAAGGCGGAAGATGCCGAAAATGGCGTCAGGAGCGTGATTTACGTGAGCGACAGAGAAGTAAACGCCGTGCTCAATTATTATTCCCCCGATGGTAATGGATGGGGGGACCACCAAGCCACCATGCAGCTCAACAAGACGGTGGAATGGGAGAATTGGACCAAATACGACGGACAAGCTATGTCTCAAAAGGATTTTGTTGAATTCCTTGAAGAGAACAGCAAGGACGTGATGAAGCCCACCCCGTCTGAAATGCTGACGCTGGCGAGCAAGTTCGACATGCACCGCAAGGTGGAGTTTAAGTCCGCCTACCGGGCTTCCGACGGCGAAACGAAGCTGACTTATAACGAAACGGTGGATTCCAAGAGTGGAGAATTGAACGTCCCCCCGGAGTTCACGATTGCGATTCCGGTTATCCGGGGTGCCGAAGGAGATACCACGTATCAAATCAAGGTACGCCTGCGTGTGCGCCTGGCTGACGGGAAGCTGTATTTTGTGTACCAGCTTGTCCGCGCGGATATCCCGGCGCGCAATGCGATTAAGGATATTGCCGACAAGCTGGCAAAGGATCTGCCGGAGAACCGGATTCACCGCGGCGCCGTGTGCCTGTGTACAAAATCCTCCTTCACCGGAGAAATCGACCGATAAAGTGAGTTGGCCGGGGCCAGCGCCAACTGGTCCCCGGCCTGTTATCAATAGCTAACCAATAGAATACTAATAACGTGAATACCAATACAACAAACGAACTTTCCAATCAAGCGCCGGGCAATCCGTTTGCCGTTCAGGCTTCCGCCGGAAGCGGGGCCCTGGCTGCCATGACGAGCAATGCAGCCGTTACTTCCGTGCTTGCGTCGATCTGGATTGCCAAGCAGTTTCCGCGGAATTTGGCCGAAGTGACCTTGAGGATGAAGCAGGCTTGCGATCAACCGAAATTGGCGCAGTCCGCCACTTATTCCTACCCTCGCGGAAATACGACCGTGACGGGCCCCAGCATCCGTCTGGCGGAGGCGCTGATCGGGGCCTGGGGGAATGCGGAAGCCGGATGGAAGGAGGTTGCCCGGCATTGGGATCCCAAGGGCGCGGATGGAAGCGGCTGCAATGTGTCCGAATGTCTTGCCTATTGTTTCGACAAAGAGACCAATGTCAGGAGGGAAATTGCTTTTTCGGTTCCTCACACCCGCGACAAGAACGAGTATGAGGGGGGCAGGAAGGTGATGAAACGTGTTGCTTTGGACAGCGAACGGGATATTTACGAACTCTGCGCGAATATGGCTTCCCGCCGAATCCGCGCCTGCATTTTGCAGGTGCTTCCCGGGTGGCTGACGGATGAAGCTATGGAAGCTGTGAAGATTACGCAGGAGAACGGATTCAAGCGGAGTAAGGATGATATTCTCCGCTCTCTGGAAGCTAATTTTTTAGTCTATGGAGTGACGCGTGCCCGGCTTGAAGCCAGGTTGGGTCACAAACTGGAAGAAATGTCCGTAAATGAATTGCGGGATTTGAGCAATGTTTATAACGGCATTGTTGAGGGGGTAAGGAAGGTTAGAGACGAGTTCCCCGTAGATGACCAGCCCGCCCGTGACCCCTCCCTGCCGGAGACTCCTGCATCTGCCCACGCTCCAAAGGCAGCTCCCAGGACGACGCAGGCCCCGCCGCCTGTAACCGCACCGGCGCCGGAAGACGGTATTCCCGGACTGGATGTGCCGGAGGATGTGCCTTCCTTTGGTTCTTTTGAGCATTAACTCCTGACTTGTTGACGATGATGGACGCAATGGAAATGATCAGGGATGAACGTCAGGGGCTGCCCAGCGCGAGCGGGATGCAGCGGCTTTTCCTCTGCCCCGGAAGCTGGAATGCAGAAAGGAAATGCCCGATAGACGAAGAGAGCGAGGACGCCGCCATTGGAACCATGCTGCACGCCTGCATGGAACAGGGGACAACGCCGGAAGACCCGGAGGACGCCGAGGCCGTGGCCTGGTGCCGCGAGATGGAAAAGGCCCTGTGTGAAAAGCACTTGGGGATGAAAGAAAACTGGATTGATGTTCAGACGGTGCGGGAAGTGCGTCTATTTGAACGGGACCGTCTGTTTTCCGGGAAACCGGACATGGTGGCTGTTTGGGACCGCAAGGCTTTTGTGGTGGATTACAAATTTGGACGCATTCCTGTTTCTCCAGCGGAGTGCAATTTGCAGTTGAGCGCCCTGGCAGTGCTGGTGATGGATGGGCACGAGGCATACCATGTGGATGAGGTGTTTGTGTGCATCTTGCAGCCTTACGCGAGCCGGAAGGAGCCTGCCGTTTGCCGGTACACCCGCGAGAGCGTGGAGCAGGCGCGGGCGTTTTTCCGGGCCTGCATTGAGCAGGCGCAGGATGAGCACGCCCCGTTGAAGCCCAGCGAGAAGGCTTGCCGGTATTGCCGGGCCCAGTCTTCCTGCCCGGCGGTGAAGCTGGCTTTGGTGCAGGTGACGTCCGGGGATTTGACGGCCTCATGGGAACAGTGGTCCCCGGAAAAACGTAGGGAAGCCTACGACCTCGCTCAACTCGCCAAGAAATGGGCCGCTTCTGTGGAGGCGAAGGTAAAAGCCGATTTGAAGGCCGAACTGGAAATTCCAGGGTTGTGTCTTACTTCCGGGAAGAAGGCATTTACGGTGACGGATGCCGCGGCGGCTTTTCAAATTCTTAACGGTTTGTTCCCGGACGGTATCACGGCACAGGCGTTCACCGGCTGCTGCAAGGTGGGGATTACTGACCTGGACAAGCTAGTTCACGCCGTCCGCAAGGCTGCGGATGCCGGCGCCAAGGTTGCCGAGTCCAAGGATTGGCTGCGTAAGACGCTGGCGGGATGCGCGGAAGTGAAGGTTTCTGACGGATCCGTGAAGGAAGTGGAAGGAGGTGCGGCATGATGACCACGCTGACCATTACTTTGCCCCACACGCCGCGCTGCCTGTCCCCGAATGCGAAGGCCCCCCTCACGCAGAGGGGGGCCCAGGTGGCGGGATTCAAGAAGACGGCTGCCAAGAGCCGTGCCCGGAATATAGCCTGGGGCCGGACTTGTGAAGCCCTGAATGGCCGCAGGATGATGCCGACGCATTACCGGGTGATCTGGTTTTTCAAGGGACCGAAGCCAGACGCGGATAATTGCCTGGCCCGCTGCAAGGCGTATCTGGACGGGGCCTGCAAGGCTATGGGGATTGACGATAGGACGCTAGACTGCGCCGGGATTGACCGGATTCATGACTTGGGCCGCGCCGGACAGGTGGAAATCGTGTTTGAAAGGAGGGAACAATGATTAACATCCTCTTATCCGTCAGGCGGCCTTTCTGTGGGAAAATTCTGTCCGGCGAAAAGACATGGGAACTACGTCAAAATGTGCCCCGTGTCATGAAACGAGAACACGTCACGCTGTGGCTTTATGAATCCGGCAAGGATGGAGAGCGGGCAATCATTGGCAAATGCCGGATGGTTTCCTTTGCGCTCATAACCCACATGCCATTCGGGAAAGTTCTTGGATCATTCCTCATAGATGCTTGCGTCTCTAAAACTCACCTGCGTACCTATCTCCCTTGCTTCGCCTGGGGTGTCCAGGACCCCGTGAAGCTCCCGGCCCCCGTGCCACTCTCTGCCATTGGACTGACCCGTCCGCCACAATCGTGGCAGTATATCACTGACGAGCAGGCGGCGATACTGGAAAGGAGGGGGAATGAAGCCTGTGCTTGATGCCTGTTGTGGTTCCCGCATGTTCTGGTTTAACCGCTGCCATCCTGACGTGGTGTTCATGGATCAGCGGCAGGAGTCTCATGTACTCTGTGACGGGCGTACCTTGGAAATCAAGCCGGATGTTGTCGGAGACTTCCGGGAGATGCCTTTCAGTGATGGGGCTTTTCGCCTTGTCGTATTCGACCCTCCGCACTTGCTCCACGCCGGAGAAAATAGCTGGCTGTCCAAGAAGTACGGAAAACTGGACCGGGAGACCTGGCGGGAGGATTTGAAGGCCGGCTTCCGTGAGTGTTTCCGAGTGCTGGAACCGGGAGGTATTCTGGTGTTCAAGTGGTGCGAAGATCAGGTCAGCACGGCAGAAGTGTTGAAGCTGGCCAGCCATGAACCTTTGTTCGGACACCGCCGCGGGAAGACCGTCTTCTTGGTCTTTATGAAATCTACAACCCCCAACTGACGCTTTTTTGATATGCCAACACGATTGATCAGAGATGCTATTTTGACATCAGGGCGCGTCGCCTCTCTTTCGTGGGAGGCCGAGGTGTTCTACCGACGCTTGATGTCTGTGGCAGACGATTACGGCCTTTATGACGCCAGGACGCCCATTCTCCGTTCTGCGCTGTATCCTCTCCAACTCGACAAGATGAGCGAGTGCAATATTCAACGCTGCCTCTCCGCGTGTGAGGCCGCGGGGCTTATTCTGCTTTATTCTCATAATGAGAAGCCATACTTGATGATTCTGGGGTTCGACCAACAGGGGAAGTCCATGCCCAAATGGCCGCTTCCGAACGGTTACGAAGTGCTGAAAGTTTCCGACAAGAAATACGAACTGCGGAAACTCGTAACAGGTCGTAACGATTCGCCTCAACCCGTTACTTATGCGAATGCGAATGCGTATTCGGAGACGGAGACGAAGACGGATGCGAATGCGAAGAAATTACCTGTAAGCCGAGGCATAGAGCAGTTCCCGCGGGACGCGGAGGATGTGCGGCTTTTCATGGCGGCCCAGCTTATGGCTCCCAAGGGAGACGAGTTGAAACGGTGCGCAGAGTCGTTTTTTGATGACTTCTCGGCCCGCGGTTGGCGAGACAGTAAAGGGATACCGCTTGCCAACTGGCAGCCAGCAGCACGCAAGTATGCCCGCTCCTGGGCTACCAACAATGTACAGCATGGACGGCAACAAGGTCCATCTGGCCGGGACGCCAACGCAGGAAGGAGGTACGAATGATGGATGACATTCAACGGCTGGCAGGACAAGTTTCCCTGATCCCTTCCCAAGACGGGATTGTCCGCAATTACAAGCCTGTACGGTATGACATGGGCGGGTTTGACGAGACCGTTCATCCGGAGGTTCAGGCCATGCACCGGGAGGTGCAGTGGTTTGTCAACGATGTAGTGAACAAGGTGCGCCCGCGCCGCTGGCTTTCCCTTCTTGGGGCTTCCGGCATTGGCAAAACGCACTTGGCCGAGGCTGCCAGGGATGCCTTGATCCACGAAAGGCCCACGCTGCCTATCCAATTTTGGAAATGGCAGAAGGTGGTTTCCATGCTCCGTTCCGGGGACTGGGCGTTTGTGGAGTACTTGGTCAAAGAGGTGTACGTGCTGATTCTGGATGATGTGGGCGCGGAAAATACCACTCCATCCATTCTCTCCGCCCTGAACCGGGTTGTCGATGGGAGGCTTGGAAAATGGACGATATTCACGTCCAATTTGTTACCGAAGCATATCGGGGAGCAGTTGGATGCACGTATTGCGTCACGGCTTTACCGCGGCAATAATGTGGTGTGCCAGGTTAAGGACGCTCCGGATTATTGCTTTGAACGGTATATGAGAAGGGAGGAGGGGAGATGAAGCAGTCGGAGTTAAAATTGATGTCTATCATGTCTGCTGCTTTTGCACGGCTGAAAATGTCTCCGGTTCAGATAGCCATTCTTTCCTGTATCGGTCTTAATCCCGGCATTCGGTTCGGAGAAATTGCCAACCGCGTTTCCGTATCTTCCAGCCGTCTGTGCTTTCACTTGAATACCCTTTGCGGTGCAGGAGACGTTTCTACCTCCCAATATGGTGGCAGATTCAAAAAAGGTTATTTCCTCACGGCACAAGGGCGTAAACGATTGGAAGACGCGATCACACGAACGATGAAAGATCATGCCTAAGCGAGATAAAACATCTATTGCCACAGAGAAGAAGAAGGAATTTGCCAGGCTCTTGGTTGAGTCAAAATTGTCCAAAGCGGACGCATATCGTAAAGCTTACAAGCGCAAGGACATGAGTAATGACGCGGCCAGTAAGGCGGCTTCTCGTTTGTCCAAAGATGGCGAAGTTTTGCGAATGATTGATGAATTGAATGCCCAGTTGGACAGATCAGCGATTGCCACCAAGCAGGAATGCCTTGAGTTTCTTACTGCTGTGTTGCGTACACCGATTGGAGAAGTAGGAGAAGATTCTCCTTTATGCCAGGAGGTTGCCTACACAGATTCAGGGATGCGCAAGAAGATGCCCGGCAAGATTGAGGCGGTGAGGGAGCTTTCCAAGCTGGCCGGTTACAATGAGCCGGAACCGGTAGATGTTCCCGGCCTGTCGCAGATTGCCGCGGTGCTTGCCGGAACGCAACAGGAGCATCTTGTACATCCTGATAATGGTAAAGCCGCTCCGATTGAGTTTGATGGAATAGAGGCTCCCCAAGAAAATGAAGAACGCCGCCCGGGATTCCTGGACAACGTAGGGAATGAGCCGTTGGTTTAGTCAAGTTACGGTTGTATTCATCCTTCGTTACTTTGTTGTAATGATGGTACATGATTCGATGCGCTTTCAACGGAGGCGAGCTTTCTCCTACTTCCGCCGTCCGGGCAGACTTGGATAATTTTCACCGCGGGGCTTCCAGGATTGAGAATCTGGACCTGGGCCAGATGGGCGGCGTTTCCCGGCGCCGCGGGTTCCGGCGCGTGGCTGCTGCTTTGGAGGGTTCCGTGATTTTGCCTTATGTTTATTCAACTAATGACCGTTTTCTTGTGGAGGTGTCCCCTTCCCTGCTACGCGTGTTGTCCGCCGAGGGGGATGTGGTTGCCTCCCTGCCTTCCGTGTGGAGCCAGGACGATGTTTCCGCTTTGCGCCACAAACAGGTGAACAGCATGTTGTTTCTGGCCTGCCCTACGCATGAGCTGATGGTGCTGAGACGGGATGACGAGGGCATGTTTTCCCTGGCTCCCTATGAGTTTAAGGCCCGCCCCTGGCGGTATGAGGAGTTCCGGGATTTTCCGGTGCGCCTGACGCTGGATGAGGGGTGTTACAGGGTGTCTTTCGGGGAGCATGCGTCCGATGCGGACGCGGCGGTGAATGAGGGGGATGTGATGCGCGTCCAGGTGACGGTGCCCCAGCAGACCGGGTTCAGCACGGGGGCCGTGATTCGCCAGGGCTGGGTGGTTGCCGGAGCGTTTACGGCGGCCAGCACTTTCACGGCTGGGAAAAAGCTCTGCCTCAATGAGGGGAGTTATTGGTCCTGGTGGACGTGCGACAGGGATTTTAACGGGGCGGAGGATTTTGTGGACGGCCTGACGTCTCCGGCGGATTATCCGGAGCATTTTCATAAGGGTGTGATTTGCCATTCCAATACGATTACCTGCAAGGGGACCTGGACGTTTTATTGTTATAAGGAGTGGTACGGCACGTATGCCGTGGAGCGGCGTTTCCCGAATGAGGATTGGCAGCTGCTTGGTACGTCCAATTCCCCGGTGGGGGCCGCTTCCAATTTGCAGCTGACCGGGGACGAGGCGGGGGAGGAGTGTTATTTGCGCCTGATGTTGTATGAGTCCCAGCTTTCCAATGGTTCCGATCCCAGCCAGGGGTTTCCGGCTGATTCCTGCGGGAATAAGCTGGTGGTGGATGCTTATAAGAAGGATGTGGTGCTGCGGCTGCATTCCCTGTCTACCAGCGACGTGCGCAAGTTGACGCTGCCTTTGGGGAGTGATTTTTGCGATTTTTTCGAGAAAAAGGGGCTGCCGGTTTTTTCCGCATTGTTGGTTGATGGGGCCAAGGTGGACGGCGGGTTTGAGGTGTCCAGGGAGGGACGGACGCTGACGGTGAAGCCCGATGGGTTGACGACGGATGATGTCGGCGCCGGGAGTATGGTGCGCCTGGAATGGGAGCAGGCAGAGGTGAGTTTGGACCGGTTTGCGGAGGGGTCGATTGAGATGTATCGTTTTTTTCTGCCGGCGGGTACAGTCGTGTCGATGCAGGGGTTTGTCTGCGTTTATGCCGGGCAGACAATTCAGCTGAATTCAACGTTGAATGTGTGTTCTTTTTGCGAGGGCAACGGTGGTTCTTATTCGTTGATGCCTGTGTTTTCCACGATGGAGGAGGCATCTTTTACAGTGCCGGAGGACGGAGTTTATGTGGTGAGGATGGAGACCTGGCCCGGAGGATCCGTCAGCCAGCGGGCCAGAGCGCAGCTGGAGGTACCTGCCTGCACGGCGTGGATGGAGGCAGAGGCGGCCGAGGTGACGGCTTCCGCGGAGTATTCTCTTTGGGATAATGTTTCCGCGGTTCCGGAGGGGGTGCCCCCGTCCGGGGAGTCGTTGATGTGGAGTTTCGCGGCGTTCCGGGGGGTGTACGGGTTTCCTTCCCTGGTGGATGTGTTTCAGCAGCGCCTGGTGTTGGCCGCTACGCAGGCCCAGCCGCAGACGGTGTGGTTGAGCAAGACGGATGACCTCAACAGTTTCGAGGTGGGGAAGCAGGATGATTCCGCGCTGGCTTTGACGTTGAGCACCACAACGCAGAACAGGATTTGCTGGCTGATGGCGCAGAGTTCCCGGCTGCTGCTGGGGACGGCGGACGCGGAGTGGGCGGTGTCCGGCGGCCAGGGGGTGATGACTTACTCCAATGCGCGGGCGGACAGCCACGGGTTTGTGGGGTCTTCCGATGTGCCGGCCCTGATGGCGACCGATAAGGTGCTGTATGTGGAGAGGGGCGGCGGACGGGTGTATCAGTACGGGTATGATTATGAGAGCGACGGGTTCGTGTCCCGCGATTTGACGGTGTTTGCCGATCATGTGCTGGCCGACGGCGGCGGGTGCCGGGGTGTTGCTTTTGTGCGCAAGCCGGAGCCGCGGGCGGTGTTTGTGCGCCGGGACGGGGCGCTGGCGCTGATGACTTATAATAGCATGCACCAGGTGCATGCCTGGCACCGGTACACGACAGAAGGGGTGTTCGAAGGGGTAGCCGTTTTGCCCAATGGGGATCAGGCGGATTTGCTGTTTGCCCTGGTGTCGCGGGAGGATGGACGGTTTATTGAGGTGCTGGCGCCGGGTAATGAGTTTCAGGATCCGGGAGGCAGGGATTTTGTGTCTGTGCTGGAGACTAACGCCCTGATTTCTCTTGAAGCTGCTGGACGCCGCCAGCATAGCGGCGGAGTGATGTTTTTCTTTGGCTCTGATGCACTGGTGGATGGTGTTGAGGTAAGCATTGACGGAACCCGTTGGGATGTACTGGACCGTTCCCCGTCTTCGTTTTTAACAAGGGGATGGCATTCTCTAGTTGCTGATGGATGCTGGAATTACGATTCCATGGTGGGCATCCGCGTTTCCGGCAACCGCGATTTCAATTTATTAGCTATTCAGGCATAATGGATAATAATATAGAGATTCTGAAAGAACAGCTTTCCGACCGCGTGTGGAGGTTAAATCACTTGTACTGGATTATCAATAAAGAGGGCAAGATGCAAAGGTTCCAGTTGAATTGGGCCCAGCGGCGGCTTCATGAGCAGTTATGGTACAGGAATGACATTCTGAAAGCGCGCCAGCTGGGCATTTCCACGTATGTAGCCATGCTGATGCTGGATATGAGCCTGTTCCGGCCCAATTTCCATTGCGGTATCATTGATAAAACTTTGGTGGATGGAACAGGCAAGATTGGCAAAATTGAGTTGGCTTACAGGAGTTTGGACTATGTACCGGATGATCCCACGGAAGAAGACCTTGCCCTGGCCGAGTTAGGACGCCTCATCAAAGGGGAGATTCAAGCCAGGCCTTCCAAAACGACGGTGTCTTTTTCCAATGGGAGTAAAATTACAGCCGGCACATCTCTCCGCGGCGGCACATTTCAGTTTTTGCATGTCTCGGAACTTGGATACGTCGCGGCCCATGCCCCTCTGCGAGCCCGCGAGATTGTGACAGGGGCCATGAACGCCGTTTCCAAAGACGGCGTGATTGTCCGGGAATCCACCCATGAGGGAGGAAAGTTTGGCCTCAATTACGAGATGACCAAGGCGTCCATGGAGATGGTCGGCAAACCTCTTTCTTCCCTGGATTGGAAGTTTTTTTTCTTTCCCTGGTGGAAGAATCCGGAGTATTTCCTTGAAGCTGATGATGAACATGGATGCAGTTTCCCGGAGGATTTACAGAAGTATTTCGAGGATTTGAGGTTAAGGTGCGGCATTTCCCTGAATGATGCCCAGAAGCGTTGGTACGCCTCCCAATACAAGACATTTGGAGGATTGGTCCGTCAGGAATATCCTTCCACGCCGGAAGAGGCGTTTCAGGCATTGGTGGAGGGATCCATTTATGGTTCTTACATGGACGCATTACGTTCCAAAGGCCGACTATGCGCCGAGTTTGAAAAGGATGATCTGGCTCCCTATTATGTGTCCTGGGATATTGGCATGGCTGATTATATGGTTCTCTGGCTCTGGCAGGTGAGGGGAGACGGCAAGTTTTACGTGATGGATTGCTTGCAGGCCAATGAAAAGCCCTTGGAGTGGTATATCAATTTCATCCGAACGAAGTGGGAAGTGATGTTTGGACCCATTTACAAACATCTGGTTCCCCACGACGCAGGGAGGAGAGATCCCCACGGGATTACCTTTGACGTGTATTTGAGGCGAGCAGGGTTCAATGTGTCCGTAGTGCCGCGCATTTCCGATGTGTGGAATGGTATTTTTGCGGTACGGCGCCTCCTGAATCATTGCATTTTTCATGAGCGATGCTCCCGGCCCCTGAAAATTGACGGAGTGGAATATATGTCTGGCGTAAATGCCCTGGAGAATTATCAGAAGGCCCCGGCAGGAGCACATGGTGTTGAACGGGATACCCCCTTGCATAATAGGTGTTCTCACGCAGCGGACGCCTTTAGGACATTTGCGGAAGCTTATGAAAATGGCCTTGTTGGAGCAGTTGGAGCCGTTGCCATGCCTGCACAAGCGGTAGAATCACGCCAGACACAAGGACTTGCCATAGGCGCGGATGCGCTCTTTTTCTAAACTCCACCGAAAAGCCACACGTCAGCCACACGCCACAAGTACTAAACAAATATAATTTAGATGTATATACAATTTCAAAAACATTGAAATTACAATGATATAATAAAATGTTTTAGTTTACCTTAATGATAAAATCTGCATGGGGTGCAGGGGGTCGCAGGTTCGAATCCTGTCAACCCGACCAATTTCCCATTCGTGAGGCCTTGCAGAATACTTCATCCTGCAAGGCCTCAAACTTTTTTGCTTTGCGCGGTATTCCACCCAGCCCTATGGTTCCGCCATGCACCTTGCCATGCATCACATTCCGGATGCATGACAATTTTCCAAAACCAAACATACACCGCCCTCAAAGCAGGAAGTTTGATCCTCCCTCCCTTTGGAAAAATTAATCGGGAAAATTATCACAAGATGTATTCCCTCCCTCTTGCTAATAAACAAAAAAATCCTGGGCATTTTCCGGGTTCATGCCATTCATATTCGTTGCCATTTCCTCTCCGTCCGGCCCGCTACTCCGCTTCCCTGCCGTGGGACAGGACAAACCGGAACCGGGAGGAAACAGTTTTTTATTGCGTTGCAGGCAGGTAAATCATATACCCCGCCGGTTCAGACTTCACCTTTTCCCCTTGCTTTCATGCCATCCATTTCCTTCCTGAATCATCTCGGAGCCCTGCTGACGCTCTGGCTTCTCCTATGCTGCGGCGCACCAGCGGCGGAAAACGGCAGAATCCTGATGGTGACGGAAGCGACTTTCCCTCCCTACGAATTCCGGGACGGAAACGCCATCCTGGGCATTGACCCGGAAATCATGCGGGAGGTAGCCCGGCGTACCGGCAGGGAGCTGGTCATTGAAGACATGAGCTTTGATTCCGTGATTACGGCTGTAGTTTCCGGAAAGGCGGACGTAGCCGCCTCCGGAATCACGGTTACGCCGGAACGCAGGAGGAAAGTGGACTTCTCCATTCCCTATGTGGAAGCCGCTCAGGTTATCATCGTTCCCAAAGGTTCTCCCATCCGGAAGCGGGAAGATATCCGCGGCAAAAGAATCGGAGTGCAGCACGGGGCCACGGGAGACATTTACGTCACACGGAACATCCAGCAGCCGGAACGCTTCCCTAACGGAGCGCTGGCTGTGGCCGCCGTGGCGGCAGGCAAGGTGGACGCTGCCGTCATTGACCAGGATCCGGCAACAATGTACGTAGCGGGCAATGATCGGCTGGAAATTCTGCCGGAGCCCCTCACTTCCGAATCCTACGCCATTGCCGTCCGCAAGGGAGATACGGCTCTCCTTCAGGATATTAACGGCACCATTGCAGCATTGAAAGCCTCCGGAAAGCTGGAGGAAATACGGAACGCTTATGCGGCCATGCAGGTTAAATCCGCTGCCGGTCTCGAACAACACGCTTCCGGAGGGGGCTGGCTGGAAAATATATGGCTGGACCTGAAAGAATCCTTTTATGTCAATTTCATGCAGGAAGGCCGCTGGAAATACCTGACCAACGGCTTTCTGGTGACGGTGGAGGTCTCTTTCTTTTCCGTTCTGCTGGGCATTCTGGTTGGCTTTGTGGTGGCCGTCATCCGCGCCACGCATGACAAAACGGGCAATCTCCGTTTCCTGAATGCCCTCTGCAAACTGTACCTGACAATCATCCGCGGCACGCCGGTGGTCGTTCAACTGCTCATGATCTATTTTGTCATCTTCGGCTCCGTGGATGTCAGCAAAGTGTTGGTGGCCGTGGTGGCCTTCGGCTTCAACTCAGGCGCCTATGTGGCGGAAATCATCAGAGGCGGCATCATGTCTATTGACAAAGGACAATTTGAAGCCGGGCGCAGCCTCGGCCTGGGATATGCCCAAACCATGATTTACATTATCCTGCCCCAGGCCTTTAAAAATGTACTTCCCTCCCTGGGAAACGAATTTATCGTACTGTTGAAGGAGACCAGCGTCTCCGGCTATATTGCCCTCCAGGACCTGACCAAGGGCGGCGACATCATCCGGAGCCAGACTTATACCGCCTTCATGCCGCTGACGGCCGTGGCCCTGATTTACCTCTCCGTGGTCATGCTGTTCAGCTGGATGCTCGGCAAACTGGAAAGAAAACTGAAAAACAATGAATGAACATCCCGGAAACACTCCCATGTTCCAAATCAGCCATTTGGTTAAGGAATTCAACTCCGTGCCGGCAGTCAACGATGTCACCACGAACATTGACCGGGGTGAAGTGGTCTTCATCGTAGGCCCGTCCGGTTCCGGTAAAAGCACCTTCCTGCGCTGCCTGAACCTGCTGGAGGAACCGACCTCCGGAGAAATCCGTTTCAAGGGAAAGCTGGTTACCTCTCCCGGAACGGACGTCAATCAATTCCGCCAGCACGTAGGCATGGTTTTCCAGCATTTCAACCTTTTCCCGCACCTGACCATTCTGGAAAATATCACCATCGCCCCGGTTAAAACGGGACGCTCCAGCAGAAAGGAGGCAGCAGACCAGGCGGAAGCCCTTCTCCAGCGCATTGGGCTGTACGGCAAGAGGCACTCCTATCCCCTCCAGCTTTCCGGAGGCCAAAAGCAGCGCATCGCCATCGTGCGCGCCCTGGTCATGAATCCGGATGTCATCCTGTTTGACGAGCCGACATCAGCCCTGGATCCGGAAATGGTGGGAGAAGTGCTCTCCCTGATGAAGGAGCTGGCGCAGGTAGGACTGACGATGGTAGTGGTTACCCATGAAATAGGGTTCGCGCGGGAGGTTGCTTCCCGCGTCCTGTTCATGGATAAAGGGAAAATTGTGGAAGAAGGGCCTCCGGACCGCGTTATCGACCGCCCTGCCAATCCCAGGCTGCAGGAGTTTTTTTCCAAGGTACTCTGACACGGGCAGTTCTGGAAAAAATACAGGGGAAGGGGGGAAGAACTTCTCTCTTACCGCCTGCGCCTATAAACAAAGCAATTTGGCATAACCTTCTCTTTCCTTCCCCGGACAATGGAAAGCCTCTGTTCTCTACAACATGATCTCCACGTTATAAGACTCGTCAATCAACAGATAGTCACAGCCATAGAACCTGCATTTTTCAAGATTGCCCCTGTTTTCACGCAGCAACTCTTCCCGCGTAACGGGAGAACTCTCTACGCGCCGTTCAATCGCATTCTCATGGTTCAGGATATCATGATAATGCCTTTGAATATAATTTTCTGAAAAAATAAGGCATACATACCGTATCCGTTCCCGGCAGGCTTGCGTAAAATCCTTCTTCCAGTCAAAGGGAATATAGCAACCTTCCACCACTAAATTTTGGCCGTTTTCAATCGCGGTCTTTACTATTTCTTTGATAATGCCCCAGAGGAAGGGAGTCAGCTCTTCATCGGGGCTTTCAGGGGAGAAAGGGCATATCCCGCTGCGTATCAACCCCATCTTTAAATGGTCAATGGATAAATAGGGATAGGAATATTTTTCAAGCACCCGCTGCGCCGCGAGTGTTTTCCCTGTATGCGTGCTGCCGCCAATCAAAAGAATCATAAGACTTCCTTCCCTGGCATTTCATAAGAAAGACCCCCAATCTTTCCCATGCAGCCAATATCCGGCATCCTTTCGTATTCGTTGGTGATATCCATACTTAACCAGCTGCCAACATACTCACAGGATTCTCGGCATGCAGTGCATTCCGCAAAATAATCACCTTGAACGTCAATCGTAAGCAATGCCTGCATCAGCTCGTTCCGTCTTCATTCTTTCAGTTCCTTCCGGAACGGACAAGAAAAAACACAGGGGCGCCCGCCCCTCTCCGTTGCCCGCCGGGACGCCGGGATGAAAGCTGTTACGGTTCCCGTCCGCAGAAATAAAAATAACCTTCCTACAGCAAAGCCTTTGCCGTTTCCGGCAAAGGCTTTGAGCACGGCGTCCCATTACGGGCGCAAAACGGGAACCCCCTAATTGCCGTAAGAGGATTCCACGCGCCTGGCTACGTCGCGGTAGCCGTACTCGGCGTCGTAAATCTGCTGGAATGCAGCCAGGGATTCCCCCTTCTTGCCCTGCTTTTCATAAAGCAAGCCGATCATGTAAAGGATTTCCTTCTTGGTGTCATTCATTTCTATCAATTCCTTATTGGCTTCCTCCAGCTGGCGCAGGGCCATATCATGCATGTTCTTGGCGTCATAGCACTTGCCGAGCAACAGCATGGCGCGGATGCGGATATGGGGGTTGTTGCGGGCGCGCTGGAGTTCCGGAATGGCTTCCGTGTAATTGCCGCAGTCGAAGAGGGCCTGGCCCAGCTCAAAACGGGTTTGCGGGTCCGTGGGGTTGTTTTCCACACGCTGGCGGCACAAGGCCACCTGCTGCTCCGCAGCTTCCTTGCTGAACTGGGCAAGCTGTTCCTGAAGTTCCTTATTATCCGGCTCCGCGGCAGCGCGGCGGCGGATTTCCTCCACCTGGGCCTTGCGGCATCGCTCATTCATTTCCGAGGCCTTGTTTTCCAGGGAAATATCATTGTTGCTGAGGCTGAACGCGTAATTATAGAAGGAATAGGCATTGGCCCAATCTTCCATTTGTTCATAAACGCCGGCAATGTCGCGCACGACGGCCAGATCCTGCTGGTTCTGGGCGTAACGGGCGGAGAGAAGCCCCAGGCGCTCTTCCAGTTCCGCACGGGTGAGCCCTTTCTTGTCGCTCTTGTCCAGGGTGTTCGTTTCCGACGAGTTCTTCATCACGTCCCGGAAGCTTTTAGCCTCCTCCCACTTCTGCTGCTGCATCGTGGCGCGCGCCATGCAGTCCTTTTCGCTCTTTACGGCCACACTGTCCGTGGGATCCAGCTTCACAAGGTCATGGTACACTTCCGCAGCCTGGGCCGGCATATCCCGGGAAACGTAATGGGAGGCCAGCATGTGGAGCATTTTCTTGTTGCCGGGATGCCCCTGGCGAACGGTCTCCAGAGCAAAAGCGGCCAGATCCGGAAAATTTACTTCCATGGCAGCCGTGTACAGGGCCTCGTTTACCGGAATGCTGTAAGGATCATTTTCCAATTCGTCTTCCAGAGCGGAAAGCTGGGTAGCCGCGTCCTTCTTGGAAGAAGTGAGCTTGCTGGTGCTGATTTTCATACCGCTGAACAGCCCCCCTCTCTTGGCCTCCGGATTCAATTTGATTTCACAGGCGCGCAACGCCTTGCGGCCTTCCAGAAAACCGGGGAGCTGCTTTACCAGGGCCTTGAGCAGACTGACGGCATAGGGATAATTGTTCATGTCCACCGCCTGGCGGGCGCGCACCCAAAATTCGGCCTGCTGGGGAGTCAACTGTTCTTCTGTAATCGTTTCAATCATGGAACTATATAAGCGTAAATGGTGAACAACGGCAGCGCCCCACCAGGGCGGCCCCGCATGTAATAGTTTAATGCTATCAGCCGGGGAGGCATACTTCAACCTTGTTTTTTGTTCCCGTTAGGAAAAAATATGCCGCATGAGACTGGATGCCCTTTTATCCCGCTACGGATATTGTTCCAGGAGGGAAGCGCCGGGTTGGATCAAACGCCACTCCATTACATTCAAGGGAAAACCATGCTCCTCCCCCACGGACAAGGTGCAGGCGGAAGGCATCCTGCTGGACGGAGAACCTGTGGAATTCCCGGACGGCCTGTACGCCGCCCTTTACAAACCTGAAGGGTACACCTGCAGCCATGACGACGGGGAGGGGGATTTGATTTACGACCTGCTGCCCTTCCAGTGGCGGCACAGGAACCCTGCGGTTTCTTCCGTAGGACGGCTGGACAAGGAAACTTCCGGCCTGCTTCTCCTCACGGACGACGGAAAATTCATCCACCGCATGACCT
>OHUR01000113.1_pt1 | contig 47504 bp, 41 predicted proteins | sample 1579251 | NCBI WGS metagenome assembly OHUR01 (sample SAMEA3882528, study PRJEB24775) | human gut metagenome | biome: human-associated habitat; feature: intestine environment; material: feces | place: Netherlands | collected 2009/2010
ATTTAATGAAAAAGAAAATAAATATGTTAATTGTATTGAATATTATAGATGTTTAAGAGAAGAACTATTATCTTCTAAAGGAAAAAGTAGAAGGTGATATATCCCTCTCACATTACATTGTTCGAGGTTTTTGAAAGCCAAAAGTTTTTCAAAAATATTTACTGGTCCAAATGTCTCTGAAATAAAAGTGTTTATATAAACTATAGATTAATGTCTATAGTTTTTCTTATATCCACATATATTGTTGATAAACAAAATTACTTAAAAACTAATGACAATATTAAAAGTACATGCTATAATAAACATTAAAACAATTGAAGGGAGCGCTTACATGAATAAAAAAGAAGAATATCAAGAAATATATATAAATTTAGATGATTCAGGTAAATTAACAACAAAAGAAAAAGTATCAGTATATGCAGGAATAGTCTTTTTATCAAAACAAGAAAAAGATAAATTTATAACTCAGTATCGTAAAATAATAAATGAAATAAAATGTTCTTACTGTGACCAAACAAAAGGAGAATGTACTAAAAAATGTAAAGAAATAAAAAATACAAATATCAAGAAAGGTCATAAAAGAAGGCTTATGAACTACATAAGTAAATATTATACTATTGCCTTAATAATAAATAATACAAAAGTATATAACCATATTATAAATAATAAAGCCTCAAAAGGAAGATACATAGATTACACAATAAGAAGACTAATTAAAAGTACCATTGAAGAATTAATAAAAGATAAAAAAATAGACCCACATAAAAATGTGAGATTAATAATAAATATAGATGAACAATCTACAAAAAGTAATGGTTATTATAATTTAAAAGATGGTCTAACAGAAGAATTACTACATGGAATATCTAATTATAATTATGATATAAAATATAAAAATATATTATATGGAAAATTAGAAATAAGATTAACATATCAAGATTCAGGTAAGAGTTATTTAGTGCAAGCAGCAGATTTAATAGCAGGTACTACTAGAAGAAGAGCATTATCAAATATTGATTCTGATATTGATATTATCGATCATAAACTATTATTCCCATAAAAAGAAAAGAGACTATCTAGTAGTCTCTCCCCAACTCAAGCGGTGTACTTAACATACACTTAATTTAATAAAATCGACATTGAGCTATCGACCTGACGAGATTTCTCTCCGGTAATACAATGATACTATAACTATCATAAAAAGTCAAGTATATTGCACTATTATTATACTCAAAATAACAAAAAAAATACCAATAATAAACTACTTTAAGTATATATTTCATACTTATATATAATAAGTATTAATTATACTTATTTGGAGACCAAAGACTCCAAATAACACTAGCAAGACAAATGGCTTGCAGTGCTAAAACAATCGACAAAAGTAAAAAAAATGAGATGTGGATGTGAGTTTTTGTCGCGCCTGCATCTATATATATAAATAGAAGTTATATGGATGCAATATATTCATATAACTTTTTTTGATGGGATGAATATTATGATAGATATAAATATAAGTAAAGCATGTAAGTCATTTGGTTTTGACTTAGTATTGAATAATATAGATATAACAGTACAAAAAGGAGAAAAAGTAAGATTAAAAATATTCTGTCTAATCCAAAATTCATATAACTTCTTAATTCTAGATGAACCCACTAATCACATTGATATTGATACAAGAGAAATGCTTGAAGAGTCACTAAAGGAGTTTACTGGTACTATATTATTTGTATCTCATGATAGGTATTTCATAAATAAAATAGCTACTAGTATAATAGAAATAAAAAATAAGAACATAACTAGATATATTGGTAATTATGATGATTATCGTGAGAAAATAAACAAAATATGATATAATTAAATAGGAGGAAATATGAATAACATACCAAAATTAAAATTTAAATATTTAACTCTTGAAGAAATATCTGACATACTATCATGGACACTTAAAGATACTGATAATATATTATCAGTAAAAGAAGGAACATTATTCCTATATCCAGAATTAAATAGACTTACTAAAGAAGATAATATTAAAGACATAATTCAAGATAGATATAATAACTTTATAAAAAAAAATAATAACTTGCCTGAAGAATATACTACTATCTGGAATGAATACAATGATAAATATATGTTAGAAATAAGTAATTACTTTAATATAAAGTGGCCAAAAGAATATAAAGAAATATCAGTAGGAATAGGACTAATACCAGTATGTCCTAGATACATTAAAGAAAAAGCCTTTGATATTCATAAAAAAAATAAAGAAGATTTAATAGATACCTGTATGCATGAATTATGTCATTTTCTTTTCTTTGAGAAATGTAAAGAAATATATCCAAATTGGAAGTATGAAGATTTTGATAGCCCAAGTTTGTTATGGTATTTAAGTGAAATAATCATAGACCCAATACTAAATAGTGGCGGCATACAAAAAATATATAAACATAAGTTTAAATGCTATGATATCTTTTATAATGTAGAAATAGATAATATAAATTTATTAGACAAAATAACAAGCATATATAAAAATAATAATATAGAGACCGCTATTAAAGAAAGTTATAACTATTTAAAAGAACATGAAGAAGAGTTTATAAGTAAATGTAATAATAAATAACTTATCCACAGAAACTATTGACAGACAAAAATGTCAACTTTTTTCTTTTTACAAATATATTGTCAAATTAACTAAAATATTGTACAATATTGTCAGATTTTGAGGAGGTATATCATGAAAATAGAAAATATAAAATCACCAGAAGATATACTAGAATACATGAAAGAAAATATAAAATACGGCTGGCTAGATATAAATAATGAAGAACATATTGGAAATATGAAAAACTTTCGAAGATTATATAGAACAATGACCATTGAAGAAACAATATCTCATGGAATTGGAACGTGTATTGAGCAGGTAAATCTAATGAGTATGTTATTAAATAAATTAAATATACCAAATAAAATGTTCTGTACTAGAATATATGAAGAAGATAACTTTAATGACTTAGAGGCTGAAGAACATATGCACTGCTTTGTATTATATTACCTAAATAATAAAGTATATCAAATAGAACATCCTAATTGGATGAGAATAGGAATATATGAGTTTGCTAGTGAAGAAGCCGCTATTAAAGAAATAAATGACTATTATATAGAAATGGTTGAAGGTATGCCAAGACCATTAGCAGAGTACTATGAAGTAACACCAAATATATCATTTAAAGAATTTAATAACTATATCAATAGTTTAGATGAAAAAATAATAAGTAGTAGGAGTAAATAATGGAATTAAACATTGACTACGTATCTGATTTACACTTAACTCACTATATAAGTAAAAAAGAAAGCATAACTAAAATAGATAAATTAGTCAAAGATAAAATAAGTATGCAAGTAAAAGGAGATATCCTTGTAGTAGCGGGAGATATCGATGAAGATATAAATAGAGTGAGTGAACTATTATATTCATGTTCAAAATACTATAAAAAAGTAATATTTGTCCTAGGTAATCATGAATACTATATACCAGTAATAAAATATATCTATACTGATCGTATGGCTAAAGAATATAACTATAATAGTATGAATAAAGTATATAGATTAAATGAAATATTTAAAGATAATAAAGATATAATCATACTAGATAAAACAAATAATACTAAAGGACTATATACCTATAATACCTTCTTGTTAGCGGGAGATACCCTTTGGTATAAACCAGTAACATTAGTAGATAAACTATATAACTATCCTATGCAGAATGATTCTAGATTTATCTTATCAGAATTATCTAAGAAAGATAAAATACAAAAACTACATAACGATAGCATATCTTGGTATAATAACTTACCAAATAATATAGATTTAATAATAACACATATACCACCATTTAGAAATAAAAGTAATAGTAGGGGTAATAACTCTTGTTACTATACAGAAGTAAAAGAATATAAATCACCAGTATGGATATATGGCCATGATCATAAAGAAGAAGATATAATAATAAATAATACAAGATTAGCATCTAATCCATGGGGTTATGATACTAAAGATTTTAAAATAAAAACATTAACATTAACTAAATAACAAACTAAGATATCAAGTCTTAGTTTTAATATACCTATATATTATCTTTATTATGTCCACTATAAGCCTTACTATGTAAGTCTTATTAGTGTTTAATTAAGCTAAGTAAACTTATCTTAATTAAAAGTATCCAAGATACCTATTATATATAAGCAGTAGGTATATACTAATATTATTATAGTAGTTATATTTATTTTGACAAAATTAATGATAAACATTATAATTTCATTAGATTTGTCAAATAGATATCTAAATAAGAATAGAAAAATAAGCAAAATGTCGTATTTAGTAAAAAGTTATGATATAATAAATTTAGAAGATAAAAACATACATAAATTTTTAGTAAAATTTTTAGTAAGGAGTAAATTGAAAATGAACAAGAAGACAACAATAATTGGTATTATTTTATGTGTAATTGGCATAGTTATGTATAGTTATATTAATTTAGGAATTGAAATAATCATAATTATCATTGGAATCATTACGATAATATGTGGTATTTTAAAAAGTAAAAATAACACTAATGAAAAAGAGGTAACTTCAAATGAATTAAATACTAGCAATGATAAATCTTGCTATAGTGATATAAAGTATAAGAGTTATGTAAGCGTTAGATTTTCTGCTTCAAGCAAAGTATATACATATTTATCAGATCCTAATCACCCATTATCTACAGGCGAACGCGTTAACATCATGGGAAATTCAGGAATTGAAAAAGTTTATGTTGTTAAAGGAGATACATTACTACCAGAGAAAGTTGATTTAAAATATAAAGAGATTAAAGTAATTGAAGAAGAAAAGAGCGGAGACAACTTCTTTGATAAATACTATTAATAGAAGCAGGTGATTAGTAATTATATGAAAGAAGAATATTTAAAAGTACTTTATGACAATAAAATTAAAGGCATATATCATTTTACTAATATAAGTAATTTAGAATCAATAATTAAATATGGTATTTGTAATAGAAAGTATATGAATGAAAATAAAATTAACTATGAATATACAGATGCCAATAGGCTTGACGAACAAATCGATTGTATAAGTTTATCGATAAATCAAGTAAATAAAAGCATGTTAATATCTAAAACTAACAAATTTTATAATGATTGGATAATTATAGAACTAGATGCTGAACAGATTATTAACAATTTTTATAATAAAATATACTATTGCAAAAATAATGCAGCATCTTCAGAAATGATAAATTTACTAAAAAATAATAAAGTGTATCTAAAAAGTGTTTCAGCATTTAAAAACATGTTTGAAAATAACAAGAATTATTTACAAGGAGAATTACTACTAGAAGGAAATATATCATTTGAATCTGTAACAAATATTTATGTAAAATCATTGCAAGAAAAACTAATTGTATATGAAGTTTTAGAAGAAAATAATAAAAATAGTAACGTAAATGTAATAATAAAGAAGGAGATGTTTTGAATATGTTTGATTTTTTAAAATATTTAGACGAAAAATTAGTCCCTGTTATTACACAGCTTGAAAATGATATAAAATATAAAAGTGGCAACATAATGATAACAATACAAACATTTTGTGAATTAATGTTAAAACTGGTTGAATTTAAAGAAACCGGAATCAAAGTAAAAAGAAAAGCGCTTGGAAAGTATTTAGAAGATGAAGAATTTACAAATATTTTATTAAATGATTTATATATTGATACACAAAAACTAGATGAAATAAACAAAATAGCAAATAAGGCTAAACATGATGGTGTTTATAATTATTCTGATGATGAGATAGAGCAATACATAAAGTTTATATTCTATATATCTACAAGAGTACTAAAGTATTATTTTGCTGAGGTGAAAATTGAACCGAAATATCAAGAAGATTACTATACTAATATAAGAAACTCACTAGAAAGAGATACTAATAAAATAAAAGAACAATATGCATACCAAATTAGTGAAAAAAATAAAGAATATAAGATGGCACTAGAAAATGCATTAAAACAAAAAGAAATATTAGAAAATAGAATAAAAATGACAGAGCAAGAAAAAGAAATATATAAAGAAAAAATAGGAAATCTTGATAACTTAGAAATAACATTAAGATTAAAAGATAAAAAAATTACAGAACTAAGACAAATTAAAGCAAAATTAGAAGAACAATTAAATGAAAAAGAAAGTGAAGAAAAAGATAAACTTGAAAAAGAAATAAGAACGTTAAAAAAAGAAAGTTATTCATTAAAAGAAAAAATAAAAGAACTTCGTTCACAAGATATAATTGATCCCAAAATTAAAATAGATAGAGATTCAAAGATACTTGAAGAAAAAAATAGAGAAATAGAGGAATTAAAAGTATTAATAAATAATCAAGAAATGGTGAAAAACGAGAAACTTTATAAATTATACAAAAGGAATGCATTACAATTAGGTTTTTCTTCAAGTTATATAACGGATGATTATTATTTTGTTGTTACTGGAGTTAGTAAAGAAGTTTTATCAGAATCAAAGTATAAATCATTTTATGCTGTTTTGAATAATATTCTGCAAAGAGGAAATTTAGTAACCATTAGTAGTTATTTGAAGGAAAGAAAACTAAGCGATGATGAATTAAAATATATTTATAGAATAGAAATGACAATATTATCTTTAATAAGAAATAATAAATTAAATGACAAATACTGGAATTTAAATTTAATTAATGGAGAAGAAAAAAAATTAAAACTTGCCTGTGATGATATTATTTATTGGATAAAATTATTTACTAGTATCTCAAATTTAAAGTATGAAGAACCAAATTTAAATTTATCAGTAGGTGATTATAAGGAAAATTATATAAACATAAAATACGATAATAAACAAACTTATGATATAAACATTTATAACATAATAGATTGTGCATTAGTTGACACTGAAGACAATGATGATTTTTTCAATATTTGGATTGATGATTACATAAAATATAATGTTACAAATAACAAATTAAATGATTTGGAGAAAATATTAAAAGAATTGTTTGGTTTTGAACACTTTAATGAAGGGCAATTCGAAATTTTAGAGCATACATTAAATGGTAATAATACAATTGGTATTTTACCAACAGGGGGAGGAAAATCATTGATTTATCAATTTGCATCATTGCTTGAGCCAAAAATTTCTATAGTTGTAGATCCAATAAATAGTCTTATTAAAGATCAAATAGATGGGTTGAATAAAAAGTTTGGAATAACAAGATGTTTAAATTTAACATCTAGTAATGAAAATAGAATAGAAGATGAAAGAAAATTAAGAAATTTAAATGCTATGTTTGTATTTATAAGCCCAGAAAGATTTCAAATAGGAAACTTTAGAAATATATTAATGGGATTGTCTTTTAATCATTCAATTGAAAGAATAGTGCTAGATGAAGTACATTGTCTTTCAGAATGGGGACATGATTTCAGAATACCATATTTAATGTTAGCAGACACTTTAAAAGCATATTGTGGCGATAATGTTAAATATTTGGGGTTAACTGCTACCGCTGCTGCAAGTGTCATTAACGATCTGATTGTTGAATTAGGTATGGAAACGAATGATGTAATATTTTTAAAGCAATTAAGAAGAAAGAATCTTACATTTAAATTTATGAATTTTGAGCAACCGTCAGATATGAGTAGAGCATTATTGAATAAAATTGAAGATGTAAAGCCATATTTAAATGGTGATAAGACAAATAGTATGATTATTTTCTCTCGTACTCAAGGTGGTAAATCTTTTACGTCAATAGATAATACTTATAGTTTGTTGCAGCCACTATATGGAAATATATTGGAAATATATCATGGAAAACTAAGTACTGAGGAAAAGGAAAATGCACAGGATAATTTTATTAATAATAAAAAATCTATACTTATTGCAACCAAAGCATTTGGAATGGGAATAGATAAACCAAACATAAGGTGCACAATTCACTATGGTATTCCAAATTCATTTGAAGCATTTTATCAAGAGGCAGGCCGTGCAGGTCGTGATAAAAAGCCATCAAGTTGTTATATTTATACATATAAATATTCGGAGTATGATAAACAAAATATCAATAAATTTTTTGATGATACTACTGACGTTTATACTATGAGAGAAATAAGTGATTATTTAAAGTATACCGATTTAAATACTAATTTATGGTTCTTTACAAATAATTTATCATCGCCACAAGAAGAAGCCGATAGTACTTATGAATTATATAAAATACTTACTGAAAAAAGCAATGATGACAAAATAATTATTGGTGATGATAAAAAATGGTCACAGGAAAATAAATTATATATTTTACATAAACTTGGCATAGTTACAAATTGGGAGAAAAATTATAGTGCACATACCTTAACAGTTAATTTAAGTTCATATTATAATAATATAGATTATATAAAGAATGAAGCTAATAAATATATTTCTCAATATAAGGACTTTAGAGAAATAAATGAAAAAATAGAAATGATTAATTCGATTGAACAATTAAAAAAATTAATATTTATAATACGTGAATGGTATTTTAATAATTTTATATTAGGAAGAAAAAATCAGCTATATAACATGATTGATAAAATAGAAAAATTTGCTAATAAAGATTGCAGTGAAGAAATACAAAAAGAGATAGACTCATACTTTGATCTAACAAATATTATTTTTGCTACGGATGAAGGATATTCACTTAAATTTGAAAATGAATCAGTTAAAGAAATAATAAAATATATAGCGGAGTTAGATGATAGTTTGATTGAAAAAAGACAAATAGAAATGGAAAGAATTCTTGAGAGTATTACTACACAAAATATAAGCTTATATACATCACTATTATTCCTAAAAAATGGTGAGTTTGATTCAAGAAATGGTAGACAAAGATTTGAATACGTTTATAATGAAGCAACATTTGAAGATAAAGTAGAAATCATGTCATCATTAGCAGAAGAATTATATCCAGTATTAAATGATAATCAAAAAGAATTATTGTTAAATACTTTATATTATTTAGATTATGATAAATTAAGAAGTGTATTTCTAGAACATGTACAAGCAGACAGTATTAGTAAAAAATATTGGCTACTATATATAAATAATAAATTAAGTAGAATAATGAATGGAGGAAAGAACAATGAATAATGTTGATAAAGATATTGAACAATTTGAACAGAATTTAATTGCAATTAATGAAATGAAAAATCAGATATTTGAATTAAAAAACTCTTTGAATAATATGCTAAATGAGACAGAAAGCATCAATAAAATAAAAGAAGAAGTAAATAAAGAAATTAATATCATTGATAAATTTTGTGAGAATATCAATATTAAAATAAATGAAGCAATAAAGAATATTCATAAGGAAAATACTATTATTAAAATTGCTTTAGTAATAAGTATAATATTAAATATTATAATTTTAATTATAAAGTAAATGATTTTAATGACAATAATAAATTACATAGATATCAGGAAAACTTCTGATGTCTTTCTTTTTTATTTAAAAATTATAGTATGAATATATAAAAAAATAGTTGTATAGTCATACATAACAAAAAACTATGATATAATAACTTCAGGTGGTGAGATTATGTGTTTGATATGGAACTTAATAAAAGCATTTGCAGATACTCAAGATGATAATAAAAAAGATAATAATGATTTAGAAGATTGGCAAAAAGAATTAGTAAAAGAAAATAAGTATGATTCATTTAACTTTGAAGAGGAAGAACTAGAAGATGATGACTATTATTCTGAGGATGATGAATAAGAATTTTGTCAAAATATATTGATTAAATAAAAATAATTTGATATACTTAATTCAGTTAAAGAAAGACGCTAGTACAGGTCTATTTAATAGATTTTGTACTGCGTCTTTTTTGTATTAACTAGAAGTTAGGAGTTGAAGTAAATAATGCCAAATGTCACAAAGAAAAAATGTGAAACCCAGTTTAGCATCTATAAGGTTGATTACAATCGTTCTCTCAAGTATTTTAAAGAAGAACTAAAAATAAACATTAAATCATATTCAGAATTAGAAAAAGAGATTATAGATGAACTAAAAGAAACAATTTCAAATAAAATGAAAAGTGAAATAATTAATATCAGTGACGATAGATTTAAAGGTATAGTTTTTAAAACATATCACTATCCGTTATGGCAAGGAATGATAGACAGTATTTTAAAGGAAAAGATAGAATTATCTAATACGCATATCTCATACATTTTATCATATTTAAGAAATGATAATTTGTTTTTGTTAACCGGTGGTTTAGGAAGTAACTACATAAGTGAATATACTCAAAAAAATTACGGACTCTATTTATTACCGAAAATAATGAAAGAAAATAGTCCAGTAGTAAAGACTGTTTTAGAAAATAAAATGTCAGGTAATAAAATATCAAGTAAACATTCAAATAGAAATAGCACAACAATCAACATAGAAAATGATATGAGTTCAATTTTTAGAGAATTATCATTAGAAATAAATGATGAAATAGTAGATGTACTCGATATAGACTTAGAAGAAGATAGAAAAATAAAAAATTTAAACATTGTAGCAAAAGATTCTTTTGTAATACGTAAATCAATTAGTTTAGAAAACTTAATTAAAGTTTTAAACAGACTAATAATTATAGAAAAAAAAGAAGACAACTTTACACTGGGGTATTTTGTAGATATAAAGAAATATGGATATTCATCAAAAAAATTAAATGAAATACTTTTAGACGATTTGGTTAATAAAAAGTTGGATAATTTTCTTTTAATTGGAGATAACTATCTGGATTACTGTATAGGAGCAAATAAATATATAGTCAGTGATCTGGAAAATAAAGTAGTATACGAAAGCGACGTTCCAATAACAATTGATGCCATATTTGAAAATTGCCTGCCAGAAAAAATTACGAAGACATCAGTAGACATGCTTCTAAAGTACACATTATCAGTCAGTAATGACAATGATATAACATTATTTCCGACAAAATTAAAACAATGTTTACAAGGCCATATAGAAGATGAAAACAAAGTACCGTTTTTCTTGTTTAATGGAAATTGGCTGATGTTTGATAACAAATATATTAATAATTTAGATATTGAATACAAAAATAATTATAATCAGATGATAAATATAGACGAGAAGTTATACAGTATCATTTCAAATAAAGATGATACTTTAACAGAAGATTTATATAATAAAAAGTTTGATGATTCAAATGATATTATAGTATCTCACACTGTATTAAACAACAATATTGAATTGGCAGATTTAATTTATTATGATGAAAAAAATTTATATTTGATACATAATAAATTAAAATTTCAAGGAAATGGAGTTAGAGATGTTTTAAACCAGATTTTAACTTCGTCAACATTTATAAAACATTATTTATATGAAAAGAATAGAAAAGAAATATTTGAAAAATATTATGATGATATAATAAAAAAATATCCAAATAATCAAAAAATAAAATCTTTATCAAGAAATGACTTTATAAGTTTATTTGAAAAACCAAACATTTATTATATCGCAGGGTTTATAAAAGGCCTTTCCGAAAATACAACTTCCAATTATGCTAAATACATTATATTGAATGCTAACAAAAAATTGATGGAAAAGGGATACAGATTATTATTATTTAACATAAATAATTAAAAAATTATTAAATCGAGGTATATGAAGGTTAAATATTTGAAAAAATTTAATTTATATGATATGATTATATCATAAAATGATAAGTATAAATATTAGTTTAGAGATATCTATTAAAATAAAGGAGATTAATTATGAGAGCAATAGGGACAAGTGTTTTAAACTTAGTAGGAGGATTAGATAAAGTGTTTATTATTCCTCCATTTCAAAGAAATTATGATTGGTCATATGAACAATGCGATGAATTATTTGATGATATTGTCAAAGCATATAAAAATAATACAACACATTATTTGGGAAATATTGTATATTATATGGGAAAAAATAGTGGCGCTTCATTTAATGAATTGATATTGGTGGATGGACAACAAAGAATTACGACAATATTACTTTTGCTATGTGCAATACGTGATTATTCAAAACAGGACGATTTAAAAATTAATTCAAGATATTTAATCAATGACACTGATATCCAAAAGTTTAGAATAAAATTAAAACAAACATCATACGATTATGCATCATTTGCAGCCGTTATAGATGGAATAAATTTACAAAAATCTGATCAGCAATCAAATGTAATAAAAAATTATAAGCGCTTTATTGAATTACTAAAAAACAGTGATATAGAGCCAAAAGAAATATATGATACCATTCAAAAGTTAGAAGTAGTAGATGTTAATCTTGAAATATCAGATGATCTAGGTAAAGTTCAAACGGTTTTTGAAAAAATTAATTCAACAGGTAAAAAATTGCAGCCGTCAGATTTAATAAGAAATTATTTGTTGTTAGCTACAACAAGTGCTGAACAAGAAAAATTATATAATGACTATTGGATAAAATTGGAACAACAACTTGGAAATGATAACATTTCAAGATTCGCAAAATATTATTTGATTACTAAATTATATGAAGATGTTCAAAATGATAATATTTATAAGTCATTTAAAGAATACTTTGATCTAAATAAGTTTCCACATGTTGAAATTCTAAATGATATGTTAAAATATTCAGAGTTTTATTCATGGATAATAAATGAAAATTGCCCAGACACAAAGCTAAATATCACAATTGAAATTTTAAATCTTTTGAAAACAGATGACTTATATCCATTATACTTAATATTATTTGAAAAATTATATACTTGCAACATATCTGAATTAAGAAACATTATGGATTTACTCAGTGATTTTATGTTAAGATATAGAATAGTTTCACCGTCAGGAGGTGGCGGTGCCCTAAGAAGTTCAATTTATGGTTTGGTGGAAAAAATTGTTGGTGAAATTATTCCATTAAATTATAGTAGTGTCTTATTCGAATTATCAAACAGTCCAACACCCGCAAGCAGATTTCCCTCAGATGATGAATTTAAAGAACAATTGAAAAATTCAGTTTACACTGCGTATGCAAGGGCATTATTATATAAAATGGAATTAATAGAAAGAAATAACATACCAGTTAAATTAAATAAAATTACAATTGAACATTTAATGCCACAGACAAGGACAAAATGGTGGATAAATTATTTGGGTGGTGAAGAAGAAACCGAAAGAATTTATAATACATATTTAAACTGTATAGGAAATTTGGCTCCAATTTCAGGAAGTTACAATTCTAAGAACTCAAATAAGCCATGGAATGAAAAGGTGGAAAATTTAAAAAATGTTCAATTTGTAATAACATCATCAACGTCACAATGTTCAACATGGAAGGAACCAGATATTATAAAAAGAAATGAGGAGATTGCCAAGAGAGCATGTAAAGAAATAACGGGTCCAATCAAAAGAGAACGAGAATATGAGTCAAGAGAAGCTGCAGCAGAATTTGAAACTGGAATATATTCTCTGTCTGATATTGTAACTCCTATGAGTGGTACAACGTTAGAGAATTTAATTTATAATGGAAAAGAGTATAGTGTCACAAAGTGGTTTGAATTGCTACCAACGGTATGCGAAATACTATATGATATTGATCCCAATATTTTAAACACAGCAACCATTAATAATACAATCCATAAAGCTACATCAAAGCAACGATACAATCAAAAAGATCCAATTTTGAGTAGTGTTCCAGATTATATTGTCACACCAATCAAATTAAAGAATGCAAATATTTATGTAGAAGGCTGTATAAGTTCTGATAGAACGAGATACTATTTAAAGCAAATCCTAGATTTATATGGCCTAGCAGATAGGTTCCAAATTAGCGTTAGAAATTGATAAAGCACTCCATTTAGAGTGCTTTTCATCAAGTTAAACTATAAATTGTAAATGTCAATAAATTAACATTATTAAATAATGTCTAAAAGGCAAAATAAAAAATATGAAATTGTAAAAAAATAAAAGAAAAAAGTTAGAAAAGTAAAAAAATGACAAATTTTGTGTTAAAATAATATTAGACAGGAGTGATAATTTATGGCCTCAAAGAATTATTGTTGGTCAATTGGTACTACTAGTTTTCGAACAAGTCAATTAAATTATAAAATAGAAAGACAACTTCAATTATTAGAGGAATTTTGGAATGTTTATCCAAGCAGGCAATGGGACGATGAAAAAAATGATGAAATTGCTAAAAAATTAAATATGTCAAATGAAGAAAAATATCCTACTCAAGTTTTATATTATAATTTTCTGAAAGAAAATGGTTTTTTAGTCGGTGACGCTTCCTTGAGAGATAAAGACGCTAGAGCAAAAACATCAGGTTTAGTAAATATTGGAGTATTAAATAATGAGAGAAAAATAACAAAAGTTGGGCAGGCTATTAAAAATTTATTGAATTGTAATAATACAAAAGAAAATTTATTTAATATTTCTGATGACAGTTATAAATATCTATTACAATTCTTAAAATTGCAAATTTCTAATAATAACTTTAATTTAAAGCCTTTTATATCGTTAATTTATATGATAGAAAAATTAGACTTTTTGACATATGATGAATTTATATATTTATTGCCTTTATGCAAAAATAAAAATGATATAAAGAATATGGTAAATGTTATATCAAATAGAGAAGCACTTGATATAGATACTATTATTTCAATCAAATTGTTTGAGATGGACAATTATATCAAAATGTGTAGTTATTTTATTAATGCATATCCGATCACTGAAGAAACTTTCGAAGAAGTAGGTATGAGTGGTAAAAGTAAGATTTATGATAGAAATTATAAACTATTATATGATAATTTAGTTGATTTGGTTTTTCATTTAAAAAATGAACCACTTGAACAAAGAATTGATAAATATAAATTGTTGTATGACTCGTGTGGTAAAATATCTGGCAATGCTAGAAAAGAGTGGAAAAATTATTTGTTTTTTGGCTATAAAAAAAACAATTTAGATAAAGCCTTTGATAAAAAATTTAAAAATTTGGATATTTCGATTGTTAGAAATATAAAAGATTTTAAAAAAGAATTTTTTATAAGAATGCATGTAATAAAGTGGAAAGTTAATTTAAAAGATTATTTTGATTTAAATAAACGATATTTTTCATTAACAGATATTATTAAATTTAAAGATGGAAAAATCGAACTAGATATGTTACCCAAATACTATTTTAAAGATATAATTGACGATTTATTAGATGAAGATTTACTAGAAAATGAGAAATATATAAAGATTTTTCACACTGATGTTGAATTAGAAAACATATCATCAAAGTATTCTTTAAACATCAACGATATTGTTAAAAATATTAATAGCAGTTTGGGCACTGATTTAACAATAAATACAATCAATAGCTATGTTGAAAATCAAAAATTAAAAGCATTTAATAAGTTGATCGATGAAAAGTTTTCTAACGAAAAGCTTTTAATGTTATTAGATAGCATTAAATTTAGAAATGATGACAAAGTAAATGAATATGTTACTGATAATGCTACAGTTCCAACAATATTTGAGTATATAGTAGGTATCGCCTGGTATAAAATTAGTAATAGAAAAGGAAACATATTAGACTACATGAATTTAAGTTTAGACGCTGATTTGTTGCCAAAAACTCATGCGGGTGGTGGCATGGCCGACATTGTATATAAATATGAAAAAGACAATTACCCAAAACACAATTTGTTAATAGAAGCGACAATTTCAGAATCAACAGGGCAAAGGTCTATGGAAATGGAACCTGTTTCAAGGCATTTAGGAGAGAATATAAAATTAACAAATAATAAAAATGATTATGCTTTATTCGTAGCTCCTGTATTAGAAGAAAGAGTAGTAATGGATTTTAGGAATAGAAAAACTTATTGCTATCCAATTGGAAACAATAATTATATATATGGCCTTAAAATCATACCTATTAATATAGACATTTTAAAAAGTTTACTTATCAATGATGTAAAGTATGATGATATATATATTTGGTTTGATAACGCTTATAAGTCATTAGAACCAGACCCCGTATGGTTTAAAAAAGAAATTTTAGAAAAAGTATAGATAATTGTTTCAATTATCTATTTTTTATGATATAATTTATACAGGATATATGATGCCTAAAATGGAAATGGAGGCTTAATGATGAAAATGATTTCAATTAATAATAGAAGATATATTGGAAGTAAATTTAGAATGATAGATTTCATAAAAGAAACAATGAAAAAAGAGAAAATAGAGTATTCTTCATTTTTAGATTTATTTGGCGGAACAGGTATAGTCGGAGATTTTTTTAATGATCAAAAAACTAAAGTATATGTAAATGACTTACTAAAATCAAATTATATTTCTTATTTAGCTTGGTTTGGTAGTGAAAAGATAGATAAAAATAAAATAAAACGATACATTGATAAATATAATTCATTGACAGTTTTAAAAGATAATTATTTTTCTTTGAATTTTTCAAATACTTATTTTAGTGAAGAAAATTGTAAAAAAATAGGATTTATAAGAGAAGATATCGAAGAAAATTATACAAACAATAATTTAAATATTAGAGAAAGAGCAATTTTAATAACATCTCTATTATACGCTATGGATAAAATTGCAAATACAGTAGGTCATTATGATGCATACAGAAAAATGGGTGATTTAAATAAAAAATTAGAATTGTGTATGCTTGATTTAAAATCAAATACTAATAATAAAAATAATAAAATTTTTAATGAAGATTCAAATGAGTTGGTAAGAAATTTAAAAGCTGATGTAGTTTACATTGATCCACCATATAATTCTAGACAATATTCTGATGCATATCACTTACTAGAAAATGTAGCCATGTGGGAAAAAAATGAAGTTCATGGCGTTGCAAAAAAAATGGAACAGAACGGGATCAGAAGTAAATATTGTTCAGTTTCAGCCCCGCTTGTATTTAAAGATTTAATTGAAAATATTGACGCTAAATATATTATAGTTTCATATAACAATATGGGTAAAAAAGGTGCAGGTAGATCACAAGCGAAAATATCTGATGAAGATATTATTAATACTTTGAGCAAAAAGGGCAAAGTAAAAGTTTATGAGACTGATTTTAAAGAATTTAATACTGGAAAAACGCATATTGAAAATCATAAAGAAAGACTTTTTGTATGCAAAGTTGGAAGAGTGTTGAAAGTAAAAACTGTTAAGACAAAGGTTTCTAATGATAACGATATAGTAAAATCACCATTAAATTATACGGGAGGAAAATATAAAATACTTAATCAAATAATTCCTATTTTTCCTAAAGAGTTGGATTTATTTGTAGATTTGTTTTCTGGCGGTTCAAATGTTGGCGTAAATGTCAATGCTAAAAGAATTGTTTGCGTAGATAAACAAAAAGAAATAATTAGAGTTATGGAACTGTTTAAAAAGTATGAAGATGGCTATATTATAGACAAATTAGAAAAAATTATAGATAAGTATGAATTAAGTAACTCATTATTAAATGGATATGAAATGTATAATTGTTCCAGTGATAAGGGATTGGGATCATACAATAAAAGTAAATATACTGAATTACGAAATAATTATAATAATATAAAAAGTGATTCAATAGAAAAAGACTTTTTATTTTTAACGCTTATCATATATGGTTTTAATAATCAAATTAGATTTAATAATAATGGTGAGTTTAATATGCCAGTTGGAAAGAGAGATTTAAATAATTCGTTGAGAAAAAACTTAAAGAATTTTATTACTAAATTAAAAACCAAAAATATAGAATTTGTTAATTCTGATTTTAGAGAATTTGCTATAGAAACAACTGAAAATACTTTAGTATATTGTGATCCACCATATTTTTTGGGAACAGCTAGTTATAATGAAAATGGTGGTTGGACAAAGCAAGATGAAATAGATCTACTTAACTATTTAACTATTTTGGACTCTAAAGGTATTAAATTTGCGTTATCAAATGTCATAGAACATAAAGGTGCAATTCACATAATGCTAGAAACATGGATTAAAGAACACAATTATACTATACATTATATAACGTGTGATTATAATAATTCTAATTATCATAAACAAGAGGGAAATATTACTAAAACTGTAGAAGTTTTAATAACAAACTATTGATAATTTTACTTAATAGCGCTATGGTGCAGCAAATAAAGAAAAGAGTAAATTAAGTTAAGATATTAGCAAAAGTATATGAAAAATTTTTAATTAATGATATAATAGTATTGGAGGATAGGATGAGAAAAAATGATTGATAGTAAAGTTTTGAATTCTCCTATTAGGTGGGCAGGATCAAAGAAAAAAATATTAAACGAAATGCTAAATGCATTTAAACCAGGCAAAGATAATTATATAGAATGTTTTCTTGGTTCGGGAGTGGTACTTATAAATGTACTAAAAAATAATGATAAATTAAAATATAAAAACTTTTATGTTAATGACATTAATTCAAATATAATAAATTTTTATAAGTTGCTTCAAAAGAAACCTGAATATCTTATAAAAGAAATAATTGAATTAGCTACACTATATAATAATTATGATTTGTCTAAAAAAGAGGAATATTATTATAACCTAAGAGAAAAGTTTAATGATGAAAAAGTTTTAGACAATAAATCAATACTATTCTATTTTTTAATGAAAACAGGTTTTAATGGTGTCTATAGAGAAAACAAAGCTGGGAAATTTAATGTTCCTTTTGGAAGAAAAGAAAAAATAGTAGTTAATGAGGACTATTTAGAAGAACTATCAAGATTAATTAAAACTGTAAAGTTTTATAATTTAGATTATAATTCATTCCTAGATAAAATGAAAAAAGATGGAAAAATAGATAATAGTTTTATGTATTTTGATCCACCATATTTACCAGATGATTTATTGGTAAGTCAAAAACAAGAATTATATACTAATGACACATTTGATCATAGAGGCTTTGTTAATAAAATTGTGGAATTAGATGGAGAATATGTGATGATATCAATGTCTGATTCAAAACAGGCTGATGAAATATATGGTAAATTTATTAAAAATAGTATGAAGGAAATATTACGAACAATTAATCCTGTGAAATTATTTTCATCCACTGAAATAGCATTTACAAATTATAAGATTGAATTAAAACCGGAAGAGTAGAAATACTCTTTTTTGATAATAATTTAACAATATTTGTAAAATATTTTGACAATATTATATTTTTGTGATATTATAATGGTGATTTGGAGGGATTATATGAATAATACTAAGCAAGAGAATTTTAAAAGAATTGCAACAAATAGAGTAAATAAGATCATTGATTTAATATCTAAATTACAAAATCTATCTAATTCATCATTCTATGAATATACAGATGAACAAATAAATCAAATATTTAGCGCCATTCAAGCAGAACTTGATAAACAAAAACAAGAATTTCAGAAGGATACTAAAAAAGGTAAAAAAAGATTTGAATTATGATAAGCAGTATTTTATATGAAGGAAAATTAAAAGAACAACAAAGTGATTATTTTTATTCAGATGAATATGTTGATTTTTTAATTACAAAATATTTATTTACTAAACGACAAGCAAGGGTTGAAGATGTTTATGAATATATAACAAAATATATTGATCCTGATTTAGTAAAAATGAGTGGGCTAAAAAGATTCTTAAAGGACAATTATGAAAACATAGAAACTATGTATTATTTGAATCAATCTCAAAAAGAAAATATAACAAATACGTTAGACATAAAAAAAGATTTAGATTTCATTATGTTTGCGTCAGAAAGAAAACTATGCTTAAAAATTTCTGAACAAATTTCTAACGGTAATTTTAATTTTGATAAAACATTATTAAACGTATTAATGCTTGATTATAAATACAATAAAAATAATAATAATAAAGATTATTATTTAAGTTTAATATATTATATAAAAAATAATTATCAAAATCTTATCTCTAAAGTAAAAGATAGCATTGAAAGTATAGATAATTTTTATAACGAACTTGAATTGAGTGAAGTTATATCCAACAATAACATAATAAAAATACTATCTTTAAATAATACTATTATCATTGATGACTTGGTTAAATATTCACCTGAAAAGCTACTTAGTATATTTAGCATTGATCTTAGTGAATTGTTTAACTTAGTAAGTTCAATTGGAGAAAACTATGAAAGAGTATTCCAAGATGCTGTATATACTTTTTATTCACAGTTATCTGAACATGCATTATTAGTATTTAAAAACAGATTTAATTATTATTCAAATGAACCACAATTAACGTTAGAACAAATAGGTAACAAATTAGGGGTAACAAGGGAGAGAATAAGACAAATAGAAGCGAAAACGATAGATAAATTATTACTTCAAATGCCAACAATAAAAAATATATTAAAATGTATTTATATAAAATTAGCAGATAAAGATGAACAATTTATTGATGTTGATAGATTATATACTTATTTAAAAGAATTAAGTAAGAAAAATTCAAATGATCATAACGTAGAGGAAATAAGTGTCAGAGAAACTGCAGGAATATTATTATTCTTTATGGAAATGGGAAATACAAATATAAAGTATAATAGAAACTTAAGAGTAATATATAATTCAGATATGATTAATGTGGATGAAATAATTAATCATGTTGTAGAACGATTTGGTAATACCTTGAGTCCAAAAGAAATAAGGAGAATGAATTCTTTTGAATTAAAAATTTTGAATTCTGAATATAGAAAATTTAAAAATGGAATATATTTAAAACGTGGAATTTCTCCAAGAGAAATATATTCTGAAATAATAGAAAAGAATTTTAAGGACGGATATAGAACTGGTAGCCAAGAAGATTATGATACCTTTAAGAAAAGATGTATAGAGGAATATGGAATAATTGAAGAACTTCCGTCAATGCATTCACTTCAAGGTATGTTAGAAAGAAGCGACTATGTATTGATAGATAAAGGTAAATATCTACCATCAGAATTATGTCCAAGCATAGATAATGAATTAATTGACGATATAATAAATTATATTGTTGATAATGAACCGACAGTTTTTTATCGTTCAATATTTGAAAAATATAAATATAAATTACAAAAATTAGGAATTGATAATCATTATTTTCTAAAAGGGTGCTTAGATAAATATTTGCCAGAAGAATTTACAACAAAAAGAGATTATATAATGGTTGGTGATGTAAAAATGTCACCAGCAGAATTAATAATTAGCTATATGCAAGCATTTGATAAAGAATTTGAATTAAGAGATTTACAAGATAAATTTCCTGGAGTTAAAGATTATGTATTTTACAATCACTTATATAATGAAACTAACAATGGATTAATATGGACTTCTTCTAAAGCATTCATTTATTATAAATATTTGAATATTTCAGATGATACAGTAGATGAATTAAGAAAATTTATAGATGAACAATTTGAGTCAATGAAGACAGATGTTATATCTTCGAGAAAGATTTATGCAAAAATGAGTTTAACAAACAAAGAATTACTTGAAAAATTACATTTGACACATGGACAGTATACTTTATTTTCACTAATGAAATACTTATATCCAGATTTATATTATAGTAGACCGTTGGTAAGTACAAAAGTTATGGAACAAAAAAGTTCGTATGCGTTAATAAAAAATCATGCACAGAAATTTGATAAATTTGATCATAATACCATTTTAGATTATGCAGCTAAAATGAATATTGGTGGACTATATAGTTATTTAGAATTCATGGATGATATGAGTGATGAGTATGTTCAAATCAATATAGATACAATGGTAAGGAAAGAAAAACTTGGTATTACACAAGAACAATTAACACAATTAAATCAATTATTGGATTTAATATTTGATAAATATAATGAGTTGGATACATCTGTATTTAAAGGATATCAAATATTACCAAAAATGCCAGTTCCATGGAATAAATATTTATTAATTGGAATTATTAGAAGTTATTTTGATGAACAATTTGAAATAGAAAATAAAAATAACATGTATAACAATACTGATTTCGTGATAAGGAGGTTAAATCATGAGTGATAAAATGTGGAGATTTGTAGGTAATAATTATGCCACAGAAACAGGATTAGATACAGCTGATATGGAAACTTTTAAAAAGGATCCAATATCATCATTAGCAAGAGAAATATGTCAAAACTCTATAGATGCAAGAGCAGGAAAAGATAAAGTAGTTATTGAATTTCACTCTTTTGAAATAAAGAAAGATGATATTCCTGGAAGAGAGAGAATAGAAAAAGAAATGATATCTTGTGAGGAATACCAAAAAAGAAGAAACAATCCTAAAGATAAAGAACAACTTGAAAGAATGATAAAAGAAGTTGGAAGAGAAAGAATTCAATGTTTAAGAATTAGTGATTATAATACAACAGGTTTATTAGGCGTAGCATCAAGAGAAGAAACACCGTTTTATCTTTTAACTAAAGGTAGTGGATTATCAAATAAAGTTGGTACAAGTGGTGGTTCAAAAGGTATAGGAAAATATGCATCGTTTGTTGCAAGCTCATTTAATACAGTATTCTATTCAACATATACAAAAGAACAAGAGCAAGGATATATTGGTATTTGTAAACTTTGTTCTACAACTATTGAAGGTAGTGATGAAAAAACACAAGGCATCGGATATTATGGTATTGATGAAAAAAACAATCCGATATTAGAACAAATAAGTATAGATCCTAATTTTAAAAGAGAATCATTTGGTACAGATATTTATATTTTAGGATTTAAAAATGAAGAAACATGGGAAAAAGAAATTGTTACAAAAGTTTTAGATAGTTTCTTAAGTGCTATTTACTACGATGAATTAGAAGTAATAATAAATGATAAAGTTATTAATAAACAATCATTATCAGAAATTGTATATAATGATGAACTAATAACTAAAAAGTTTCAAAGTAGTATTAAATCACAATATATATTGTTAAATGATCCAACAGTATATAAGGAAAAAATACAAATTTCAGAATATGGAGAAGTTGAATTATATCTTAAGCGTTTTTCTAAGGATGAATCATATTTAGCAACTAATGAATGTGTTATGATCAGATATCCATATATGAAAATAACATCATTAAGAGGAATTTCAAGTATTCCATGTTCGGCTATGTGTATTGTTCCAAATAACCAATTAAACAAAATATTAAGAGAAATAGAAAATCCACAACATACTGATTGGGAATTAAGGCGTATAGATGACTCAGCAAAAAGAACAGAAGTTAATTCTATATATAGAGAACTTAAATCATCTATTGTTGACTTTGTTCAAAGTAAATTAGCATTAAGCGAGAACGATGAAATAGATGTTGAAGGTGCTGGAGATTATTTGCCATCTGTAGATAGTGAATCGGGTTTAGGTTCAAATGAAGAAATCACAATAACAGAACAACCTAAAGTTGTTAAGAAATTAAAGAATAAAGTTAAAGATAAAATAGGAGTTTATGAGGATTCTGAGGGGATGGCATTACAACCTGATATTGGAGATCATGAGGAAGGAGAAGGTTCACCAGTGCCAGAGGGAACTAATAGTGGAAGAACAGGTGAACCACATGATTCAGATCAAGAAGAAGGACTTGATGGTGATGGTAATAAAGATATCATGAAAATTGCTCAATTGAGTGGAATGAGTTATCGTTACTTTGTTACAGATAAGAAAAATGGAAAATATGTAATATCATTTACTTCTTTATACGACGAAGAAAACTGTGATTTAGAAATGAGTCACTTAGATGATGGTGGAAATAAATATAAAACACAAATAACTAATTGTTCAATAAATGGTTCTGAAGGATATGTTGAAAATGGAATTATAAAAGGTTTTGAACTAAAAAATGGTGTTAAATATAAGATAGAGGTAGATACTGATTTAGAAGATTACTATGCTTGTGAGGTGAAGATATATGCGAATAGGTAAGAGATTATTTCCATATCCAACTATTAATAATTCAAAAATAGCAAGTTGTTTTAAGAATAGTAATTATTCGTTAGAATATGATGATGAAAGTGATAATGAGAATTTAATACTTAAAAATGCACATATTCAAATTGATAATGATGAATTGATAAAATTAATTGTAGATAAGAAAGCAGAAGCGGTAATTATTATTGAATGTTCTTCAACGATTTATAGAACAGTAAAATCTATTTCTATTGAACCTAAAGACATAATAATTCCATTGCATAATCTTAGAGGAAAAGTTGAAATATCAAGTTTCATATATGCAAAAGAAGAATTTGAATATAGTAATGATGATTTCTTGGATGATTATGAAGGTTATTCATTTACTATCGAAAAATACGATATATTGGCTATTGATGATGGATTTACTACAAAAATTGAATACAACGAGTCAGAAGATAAAAAATTATCATCAATATTTAGAGTTATAAAAAGCGCGGATCCTGAGTTGAAAGTTATGAAGGTTGATTCAGGGGATAAATTTATAAAAATAGTTCTACCGGAAAAGGAATTTGGATACTATGATAATTTAAAGAATCGTGATTATTTCAAAAATATATTCTTCTCAATAATTGCAATTCCTTCATTAATAAAATGCTTACAAGAATTTAAAAACGAAAGAGTGGATATTGATTATATTAGACTTAATCATAGTTGGTTTGATTCCATTATGGTTGCATATAAAAAGAATTATAACGAAGAATTAACGGATGAGATTTTTGCAGATATGCCAGTTGAAGAAATAGCACAAACATTATTAAATTATGCAACAGTTTCTTCAATTGAAGATATATCAAATCTATTTATTAAAAATATGATGATGGGAGGTATGGAAGAAGATGAATAATAGTATCAATATTTGTTTTATGACAGATGAAGCATTAGAAACATTAAAGGAAAATGCTTTATTAGTAACAAATAATTTAAAATCATTTCAAAATGATTCAAATTGGCTATCATCTATTTATTCGGGAAAGTTATATGATGAAAAGAAATATAAAATACCTGAGTTTAGATTAAAAGTTAGCGAAGATGGAGATTATTCAAAAGTTGATTTTGAAAACTCAATTACACTATATGAATCATTAAAAGACTTACCACGTTATATTTTAACAGATGAGAGATTCTGGGCATGGATTAATTTTACTGTAGGATATCAAGCAAGTTTGCAATCAATGCCAATTAAATCAAATTCAACATTTTTAGATCACTGGTTATTTACTCAAGGAACTCGTAGAGGTATTTTCTTTGGAGTTATGTCACGTTGCTTCTTTAGAGTAGCACTAACTGTTGATGAAAGATTAGATGATAAATATGAATTAACAAGATTTATTATTGATAATCCTGAAAGATTTAGAAACTTATCATGGAGATCTAATTCAAGTGAAAAACATATAGTGCTTGGTGCTTTAAAAGCAGAAAAAGCTATTTATGATAACTATATTAATGATCCAGTCATGGGCAAAAAAATGAAACAAGCAGAAAAAGGAACACATAATGTGTATACTGAAGTTGCAGCGTATTTATCTTTATACGGAAGCGTTAGATTAATAGATGTAATAAGTGAAGAAGATATCTATAATGCTGTTTATGAAAAAATGGATGATTATATAAAAAAACAAGAAGTTTAAAGAATAATGAAATCAGAGCTAATATGCCCTGATTTTTTGTTAAAATATATAGAAAAACAGTCCTTACAATGATATAATTAAGGTGTGCTAAAAATATAACGATACCTGTTAATTTTTAACACAAAAAAAGCCATTCTTTTGAACAATAAAGAAAGGCTAAACAAGTGCCATACCATACGCACAACTGAACACTTATTATATAATTATTATATACAATCATGTAAGAATTATCAAGAGTTCTTTATTGTAGTAACATTTCTTATTGTCAAGTAGACATGGCGAAAGAAAGGAGTGGTAAGAATGGCTAATAAAATTCGTACTTCTAAAGGAGTAGCTAAGAAAGCTAGTAGTCAACTTAGAAGTAAGAAAACAACTAAGGCAACTAAAAGCGTTGCCGGTAGTGCTCTTTCAAATAGAAGAAAGTAGCACAGAAGTCCTGGAGTAACATCTAGGACTTTTTAGGTACAATTTAGGTACAAAAATACTAAAAAGCCACGGTAAATGACGGTTTATGCAAATATAAAAAGGCCCGTATTTAAAGGGTTTAACACAATTTGGTCTCTTCTAACTGAAGAGAGCAGCTATTTACAAAATATCTAAAAAGACTTAACTACATCACAATGACGTACTAAGTCTTTTTTTCATACCTTACAAATTTGTAATATAAAATACATTAATATAATGATATAATATAACTATAGAAAGAAGGAAATATAATATATGAAAAAAATAATGATAATTGAAGATGATGCCATAATATCTAAAGAATTATATGAACTACTAGTAAATGCAGGCTATGAAGCATTAATACTAAAAGACTTCTCAAATGCCAAAGAAGAAATATTAAAAAGTACTTAATTCTCTTAGATATAAATATACCATATCAAAATGGTGAGCAGTTACTTAAAGAAATAAGGAAAGAATCAAATATTCCCGTAATAATGGTAACCTCAAGAGCAAGTGAAACCGATGAAATATTATCCATCTCTTATGGAGCAGATGATTACATAACAAAGCCCTATAGTCCAACCATTCTATTACTAAGAATACAAAATATTTTTAAAAGATTAGATAATAGTGCTGAAATACTAAAATATAAAGACCTAGAAGTCTCGCCCTCACGAGGTACCTTATCTGGTAGTAACAAAGAATTAGAACTAACCAAAAACGAAATGCTAATCTTTCAGCACCTATTAAATAACCAAAACAGAATTGTATCACGAGATGAACTAATGACCATTCTTTGGAATAATGAAGAATACATAAATGATAATGCACTAACCGTAAATATAAGTAGATTAAGAAGTAAACTAGAGGGCTTTGGCTATCCAAATGCCATAGAAACAAGAAAAGGACAAGGATATATACTATTATGAAATTAACAAACTATCTAAAAGATAAAATAAGCATAATCATTATTACTATCATATCAATAATTCTAATAACCCTATTAGACATAGCCTTCAAAGTACCAGAGGGACTAATAATAGTAACCATAGTATTACTACTATTAACACTAATCATATCCATCTTAATATCATATTTCCAAAGAAGAACCTTCTATAACACCCTCATAACCAATACCGAAAATCTAGATAAAAAATACCTAGTCCTAGAAACCATACCAAAACCAAATACTTACGAAGAAGAACTAATATATAACATCATGTGCGACATCAACAAATCAATGATTGAAAATGTCAGTAGTTACATAAATAGTACCAAAGACTTCAAAGACTATATTGAGATGTGGATACATGAAGTAAAAATACCAATATCAAGTCTAATCCTTATGACTCATAATCATAAAAACCAAGTACCAAAAGAATATATTGAAGAAATAAAAAGACTAGATAACTACATCGACCAAATCCTTTATTATGTAAGAAGCAACTATACCAGTGAAGACTTTATCTTCAAAAAAGTAAAACTAGAAAAAATAATCTCATCAGTAGCCCTTAAAAATAAAGATGACCTCTTAGAAAATAAGATTGACCTAATCGTCGATATAAAAAATACTGAAGTCTATACCGATACCAAATGGTTAGAATTCATTTTAAATCAAATTATCAATAACAGTATCAAATACAAAAAAGATATTCCAAACTCCTATATCCAAATAAATGCTATAGAAGATAATAATCAAATAACCTTATTTATCAAAGATAACGGTATTGGTATACCAAAAAGTGATATCCCAAATGTTTTCAAAAAATCATTTACCGGTACTAATGGCAGAGATAAAATCAAATCAACAGGCATGGGTCTATACATAGCCAAAAAATTATGTACCAAACTAGGTCATAAAATAGAGATAGAATCTGAAGAAAAAGAATATACCATTGTCAAAATAACCTTTGGTAAAAATAAACTTTATCACCCAGAAGACTAACCTTACAAAAAAGTAATATACTGTAATATTAAAATTACGACAAATATCCTATTATCTAGTATTATTAATTACGAAAGGAAGGAAAATAATATGGAAAATATACTAAAAATAGAAAATATTGAAAAATACTATGGAAGTAAATCAAGTTTAACTAAAGCCATAGATAACATATCATTTGAAGTAGAAAAAGGAGAGTTTGTCGCTATCATGGGTTCTTCAGGCTCAGGTAAAACAACATTACTAAACTGCATATCCACAATTGATAAAGTAACCGCCGGACATATTTTTGTAGGAGGAACTGACATAACAAAACTAAAAGAAAATGATTTAAACAAGTTTAGAAGAGAAGACTTAGGTTTCATCTTTCAAGACTTTAATTTATTAGATACCTTAACAGCCTATGAAAATATAGCACTAGCCTTATCAATTCAAAATGTAAGTCCCAAAGAAATAGATAAAAGAATAAAGAAAGTAGCAAAAGAACTAGATATCGAATCAGTACTAAAAAAATATCCTTACCAAATGAGTGGAGGACAAAAACAAAGAGTAGCAGCAGCTCGTGCAATAATAACAAATCCATGCTTAGTACTCGCAGACGAGCCAACTGGAGCTCTAGATTCTAAGTCATCAAAAATGCTCCTAGAAAAACTAACCTACCTAAATAATGCTTTAGGAGCCACTATTCTAATGGTAACTCATGACGCTTATGCCGCAAGTTACGCTACTAGAATAATCTTCATAAAAGATGGTAAAATATATAACGAAATTCGTAAAGGAAATGATACCAGAAAAGAATTCTTTGATAAAATAATAGATGTCGTAACCTTACTAGGAGGAGACATAAATGATGCTCTTTAAATTGTCTATAAAAAACATAACCAAAAGTATCAAAGATTATGCTATCTATTTCTTTACTTTAGTACTAGGAGTAGCTATTTTCTATGTTTTCAATGCTATAGATAGTCAAACAGTAATGCTAAATGTATCATCATCAACAAGTGAAATAATAAGACTAATGACCACCATTCTAGGAGGAGTAAGTGTCTTTGTCTCATTCATTCTAGGATTTCTAATCATCTATGCTAGCCGTTTTTTCATAAAAAGAAGAAACAAAGAGTTTGGAATCTACTTAACCCTAGGAATGTCAAAAAGAAAAATATCTCTAATACTTTTCTTTGAAACTCTTATAATAGGAGTCATCTCCTTAGGAGTTGGCCTAGCCCTAGGAATAGTTTTATCACAACTAATGAGTATCTTAGTAGCCAATATGTTTGAAGCAGACCTAACAAAATTTCAGTTTACATTTTCATCTTCAGCAGCCCTAAAAACCTTATTATACTTTAGCATAATGTATTTAATAGTAATGATATTTAACACCATAATTGTAAACAAATGTAAACTAATAGACCTATTACATGGTAATAAAAAATCCGAAAAAGTAAAATTAAAAAATCCTATCATTTGCACTATAGTATTCATAATCGCAGTCATAGCACTATCATATGCTTACTATCTAGTAACAGATGGTTTTGGTACTTCACCACTAATGAATACCATAAGTGGAATACTAGTGCCTATTGCTCTAGGATGCGTATCAACATTTCTAATATTTTGGTCACTATCAGGTCTAATCCTAAAGATAGTAATGCATCTAAAAAAATATTACTACAAAGGACTAAATAGTTTTACCATTCGTCAAATAAGTAGTAAAATAAATACCACAGTCTTTTCAATGACAATAATATGCCTAATGTTATTCTTTACCATATGTATCTTTTCCTCAGCATTATCCATAAAGAACTCCCTATCAGGTAATCTAAAAGATTTAGCACCTGTTGATATTCAGTTCTCAAAATTACAAGAATCATTATCTAAAGAAGAACAAGAAAACTTTTCAAAAGACATAATAGAGGATTATAACACCACTGCCAAAGATACCTTACAAAGATTAGATGTATACAAGTATCTAAAAGATGTAGTAGACATAAATATATATAGATTAGAAGAAATAACTCTAAAAGATTCTTTTGGAGACCAAATAGAACAAATAGGAAAAGATTATCCATTGCTAGCATATCAAGATAAAGAAACACTAATAAAATTAAGTGACTACAATCGTTTAGCAAAACTATATAACAAAAAAGAATTAACTCTAAAAGATAATGAATATGTAATTATAGCCAATTATAAGATGATGGCGGACATTCGAAATATAGCCTTAAAAAATAATACCAAACTAACTATAAATAGTAAAAACTACTATCCAAAATATCAAGAATGTCAAGATGGTTTTATCGAACTAAGTGGAAGTGCTACTAATACAGGAGTAATAATATTACCAGATAATGCCTTAGAAGGTATTCATTCATATAAAAATATTTTAGCAGCTAACTATCAAGCAGACACTAAAGAAGAAAAAGAAAATGTTGAAGATATAGTTAGTACTATAATAAATAACCATTTTAACAAAGATACCTTATTATCATATAATACTAAAATAGATATCTATGCATCATCTATAGGACTAGGAGCCATGGTAACATTTGTAGGACTATATCTAGGAATAATTTTCTTAATATCAAGTGCGGCCATCTTAGCCTTAAAAGAATTATCAGAAAGTACTGATAATAAAGAAAGATTTAATATGTTAAGAAAAATAGGAACTGATGAGAAAATGATTAACAAAGCCTTATTTAATCAGATAGCAGTATTCTTCCTATTCCCATTATTACTAGCCATAATTCATTCAATATTTGGAATAGAATTTGCTAATTATATCTTAAAAACAATGGGAACAGAATCATTACTATCATCAATAATATTAACAGCAGTATTTCTAGTAGTAATCTATGGAGGATATTTCTTAGTAACATACTACTGTAGTAAAACCATAATAAAGGAGAGATAAGATGAGCTATTTAGTACCAATAAAAGCAGCTTTAATAATCTTTCCTTTTTTAGCCTTATTAATAACATTACCATATATAATATATGAATATCATCATTATGGATCAGTAAACAAATTAAGAACTTTAATAATATATTCCTTTATCTTATATCTAATGACAATCTACTTTTTAGTAATATTACCTCTTCCAACCAAAGAAGAAGTAATCAAAATGAAAGTGATTAATCCTCAGTTAATCCCATTAACATTCATAAAAGATATAATAGAGGACCTAATAGAATTAAAACAAATAAACATTCTAAAAATAATAACTATACCTAGTATATATACTGTTATCTTTAATATAATAATGTTTATGCCATTAGGAGTCTATCTAAGATACTACTATAAATGTTCATTAAAGAAAACAATAATTATAAGCCTCTTAATATCACTATTCTTTGAATTAACTCAGTTAACAGGACTATATTATATCTATCCTAGACCATATCGTAATTTTGATGTAGATGACTTATTAATAAACACACTAGGAGGTCTTCTGGGATATTTAATAATAAGTCCTATTCAAAAATATTTACCGACAAGAGAAGATATCGATACCAAATCATTAAAAGAAGGACAAAAAGTATCTTCCTTAAGAAGAATAACACTCTTTCTAGGAGATATCTTTATCTATCTACTAATAATAATGCTAGTATCATTTTTAATAAATAATAAATATATAAATCTTTCACTAGCGGTTCTTTACTTTATTATCATTCCATATTTTAACCATAACCAAACTATCTTTGGAAAAATAATAAATGTATCATTAGAAGTACCAGATAAGAGATTACTTAGAATAACTTTAAGAAATATCTTTATCTATTTATATTACTATGGAATATTTTCATTAGTGGTACATTTAGAAATGTTATTAGCAAAAAATATACCTAACTATTTATCAGTAATAATAGGATTAAATACATTTTTAATATTTATAATTTTCTATATATATAGTTTTATAAGAGTATTAAAAAATAAGCAATTACTATATGATAAAATATTAAATATAAAGTATGTAAGTACTATAAAAGTAAATAATGTAGATTAATATAGTCTATGTTATTTTTTTCTTTAAAAATATTTGTGTTGTATTATATATAAGCCATAACTAATTACATATAAAATGTCAAAATATTGTAAAAATAATCAAAGATAACATATAAATTATTAAAATTATGATATACTTAAATTAACAATAGAGGTGATATAATGCCTAGTTGGTCAGTCCATTTAGCAGTATCAAAAGAAGTTAATAAAAAATTAAATTTAAATAAAGATTTATTTTACTATGGTAATTTAATACCAGATGTAGATAAAGGTACTATTATTAATCGTTATACAGCACATTTTTATGATAATATTCCTTTTCCATCTTGTCCTAAAGAAAAAATGATAAATATAAACAAATTTTTAAATACATATAAAAATGAACTTAATAATGATTTAATATTAGGATATTATTCCCATTTATTAACAGATACTTATTTTAATAATGTTGTATATACCAAGTGTTGGGTACAAGATATAAATAACAACATAATAGGAATAAAATTTAAAAATAACAAAATAAAATACATTGATATTGAAGATAAAAAGAAGCAGAAGAAAAAATATAAACATAAAGATTTTGAATTATATGGTAAATATTTATATCAAGATGGTCTAGTAGATATACCCAAAGATATAAATATAGTAATGTCAAACATTGATAAACTAATACCAAAATTCTTAAATAAAGAACTTGTAAATTATAGGTTTAATTATCTGCAAAATGAATTTTCAAATTTTAATAAATTAAATTTATTTGAAAGAAAATTTAAACATAGATATTGTCTTTTTACAAAGGAAGAATTAGATATAATTTTTAATAATTGTGTTAATTATATAATAAAAGAAATTACTAAGTTAGGAGATAATAAAAATGACTAAAGAAGAATATATGAATAAACTAAAAAAGATATTTAAGTTTAGCAGTACTTCAAGAATACTATTTGAAAACCAAATAAATAATTATTATGATGTACAAAATGGGTACAAACTTACAAAACATAATTATGAAGTAGGTGATATGGTAAAACTTAAGAAACATCAATTTATGAGAGGAGAAGGTGCTCTAAGTGACCTTAATGATGATAAATTAAAGTTTATATCTGAAAATGGCTTTATATCACCAGATTTTTTAGGCGATTTTAACTTAAAAAAGAAAACACCTCTAACAGTACCTGTTTGGAATATTCAAAAAGATATATTATTAAAAGATTATATCAATTTATATAGCGGAGCAACATTTTTATATACAATAAAAAGTGAAAACTATAAGAAATATACTTGTCTTGTTCCATATAAAAAGTTAGAAGAAAAAATAGAAGAACTAAGAAATAAAGATTATTGGATGTGGAGATGTGAAGAAACAAAAGAAATAAGGTTTCTTCCTAGTTTAGCAAGAGATAATATTCAGTTAGGCTTTATAATGAACTTAGATGATGAATACGGTAGAAGCATTGCACAAAATGATATTTTTAATCTTTCTTTCGATAAGACAGTACTAAAGCATTTTATTTCTAAAACATTTATTAAAGACTTTATATATGCAGATAGAGATGATTTTACTACTAATAGAGAAGGTGCGATAATATTTGGTATTCCATCTTGCTTTATTGAAGGCTTACTAGTAGGTAGAAAGTATGAAAAAGATAATGAAATGTTAGAAAAATTAAAAAACTACTTTCCTGATTGCTATATATGTAACTTAGATGGTAAAGTAATAAGAAAATAATAAAAATATATTGAAATGGAGTGATACAATGGGATTATTTAATCGTAATATAGAAAATAAAATTACTGAAAAAACTTATGAAGAAAATGGGTATGTTATTGGAATGAATAGCCATATAATATATCATGTTCCAAAAATACAATTAGGTTCATCATATGTTCTTCCTAATGGAACAACAGGTTTGAAAGAAACAGCAATATCAGAAATGCGTGTTTCAAAACCACAACAAATCATTGTTCCTGGTACATTTAAAAAATTTAATGTTCAGTTTATCAATTTTGAAAATTTAAAAGAAATAAAATTACAAGAAGGAGTAGAAGAAGTTAAATGCACATTTGATGCAAATAAAAATGCAGTCAATATAACATTGCCTACAACTATTAAAAAAATTGGAAGAAACAATTATCCAGTAGTTCAACATTTAAATTTACCAAGTGGTGTTACTGAAATAGAACAACTTTTTGCTTCACACGATACTAATTTATTATCAGTTAATATTCCTAGCACAATTAAAATAATTCCACAAGGAGCATTTAATCAATGTAAGAATTTAGAAAAAATAGTATTCAATGAAGGAGTTGAAACTTCGGAAAAAAATGTTTTTCGTGGAACTAATAATCTTCATACATTAGAAATACCAAGTACCTATAATGGCGTTATTGATTTACCTATGGAAGCAAGAGCAGGTTCTAATATTCGAGGAAATAGTAAATATGACGGAAAAAGATTTGAAGAAGAAAAAAATAGTATACTAAAGATTAAAATTAAACGTGGACCAAAAGAATTTGAGTTTAATATCAGACGTGGTGAAGAGCCAAGTATAAATATAACGCAGAATAGGATTCAAATTAAATGCAAATCTCAGCAACAAGCAATCTTTATTGATTGTGACAATTTAAAACAAGGAATATATAATGTTGAAAATGGAGTTCTTACGACTCATAAACAAACATTTACTCAGTCAAGCCCGCCTCAACAAACGACTTATCAGACACAGCAAAAACAAACCACAAATCAATCACAACAACAAAAAGAAATTACCAATAAATTAGAATTAATTTTCCAAAAAGCAGTAGCAGATAATTTAGATGAGGAAGATTTTAAATTTGCCGGAATATATGGAGAAAACAGAAATAAAGTCATAAAATATATGTGGGAGATGTTTTCAAAACAAGCTTCACATAATATAGTTAGAACAGATAATAATAATATCGATAGAATATTTACTGAGGCTATAAGAATGTTAGAAGAAGAAAAAGAAAAAGCAGCAGATTTAGGCCATAGTAGGAAAGGCAGATAAAAGTATTTTTATGCATAAACTTAATCAAAATAGTTAAAAAGGAGAATAATTATATGAAACCAAATACAATAAAAGATATTACTGATTTTATATTTTTAGGTAAAGATTTTGAAGAACTTTCCCATTATGATTTATTAATCATAAATGCTGATTGGGCCGAAGAACAATTAGCTAAAGATATGAAATTAATGTTAGATAAAAATATAATAGATAATAATACTACATTTATAATATGTGAAGGCCATGGTAATACTGAAAAAAGAAATGCTAGCATATTAATAGATTATTTAAAAAAAGAAGGATTAACAAATAAAATAATTGTTAGTGATAAGTATATTAGTAATCCAGAAATACTAAGAAATATTGATAAACTAGTAGATATTACAAAATATAATAGAATACTTAGAGTAGCCAAAGACTTCGTAGCAAGAAGATGGTATATGAATGCTAAAAAATATAATTTTCCTATAGAGAAATGTGATTTCTATGGAGTAGTAGATAATAGAAATATTAGTAAAAAAGATTGGTATAAAAGTGAAACTGGCATTAATCAAGTAATGAAAGAATTTATAAATATAGGACAATTGACCATTGATAAAGAACTAGATATAAATTAAAAATAAACAATTGAAATGAGGAATAATAATATGAATTATTTAATAAGAAGAAAAACTAAGGAAGATTGTGCTCCTGTAGTTCATGTTGCAACAGTGGCTTGGAATGAGACTTATAAAGGAATAGTAGATGATAATTATCTAAATAAATTATATGAAACTGAAGAGCAAAGAGCAAAAGAGATATATAACAAATTCAATGAAGAAGATAATCATCAATTAGTTCTCGAAGTTGATAATAACATTGTTGGGTTTGTCAATGTTGGAGATACTGACGATACAAATTATGATAATTGTGGTGAATTACATGCAATTTATATTTTAGATAAATATAAAGGTAAAGGTTTTGGTAAAAAATTATTTGAAGCAGGAATAGAAGAATTAAAAAAAATGGGTTACGATAAAATGATAATCGGGTGCTTAGTAGGCAATCCAAGTAATGATTTCTATAAACATATGGGTGGTAAACTAATAAAGACAAGAATTTTTGAAAAATTACAGTTACCAGAAAATGTTTATTACTTTGAAAAAATATAAAAGAAAGAAATTTGAATACAATACTAAACAAATATACTATTATATTTAGTTAGGAGGCAATAATGTTTAAACTAAATAAAAAAGAAGCTACGGACTATCTAATAAAAATATTTGATTTTATTGAAAATGGAGATTCAAAATTTAAAGGTCATCCTGGATTATATTTTTTTCATACAAAAACAGAATTAAAAGAAAAGATAAATGAACTATTAAGTGAAAATGAATATGATGAATTTGATCTTTATTATATAACTTCATTATTAATAAAATTTATGTTAGGTAGATATGATTCGCATACTAAAGTAAGTTTCAAAGATAATGTATATATACCAATAGATTTTACAGTAGAAGAAAAAAGTCTTTATATTACAAAAATCACACCAATTTATAAAAAATTAATAGGTTGTAAGTTATTAAAAATAAATAATATAGATATACAAAAAATATTATATGAATTAGAAGAGATTATTTGTTATTCAACAAAAGAACATTTATCAGTAATGATTCAGTCATTTTTATCTGATGTAAATGTTTTAAAATCATTACCAAGTATTGAAAATAATACTGAAAAGTTTATCTATACTATTTTAAATGATAATAATGAAACAGAAAATATTACTTTTAATATAAATAATTTACCAGAGTTTTATAGTGTACAATTTCCAGAAAATTACTCTACAGAAGTTATTAATGATTGCTGTATTATCCACTATAACTCTTGTAGAGATAAAGATAAAATGGAACAACTAGTTTCAAAATTAAAAGAAGAAAGCAATATAAAAAATTATATAATTGACTTAAGATATAATGGTGGTGGTAATTCATCAGTAATAAAACCATTAATAAATTTTCTTAAAGATAAAAATGTTGTAGCACTAGTAAATGAATATATTTTTTCTAGTGGTCGTATGGCATTAGTAGAACTAAAGAAAATAGGAGCCTATATAATAGGAACAGATATAGGAACAAGTTTAAATTGTTTCGGGAATTGTCCTAGTAATTTAGATATAGATAAATTAAATCTAAGAGTAACTAGTAGTTCTACATATTGGTATTATGATAAAAAATTATCACTTACTGGTTATGAAAAAGATGAATTTAATACCTGTTTCAATAATAAAAAAGAATTACTTGAGCCAGTATTATTGCATCCAGATAAATATGTATATTTAACTAAAGAAGATATTATAAATGAATATGATAAACAAATGGCTGAAGCAGTTAATTATTTTAAAGAATTTAGAGATATAAATAGAATAGGGAGAAAATAAAAATGAAGAAAGAAGATTATATAAAAATAGTTGATGAAAAATTATCTGATAGTTCTAAAAAAATAATGATAGAACAAATAAATAAATTTTATGAAGCAAAATCATATAAACTTGATAAACATAAATATGAAGTGGGTGATGATGTTAAATTATTAAAAGGAACCCTGTTACATGGAACATATAAGAATATTGATGGTTTAATATCGATCGTAAATGATGGCCTAATATCAAACATATTTACTGATAGTAGATTATCAAAATATTTAGGTACCATTGAAGTATGGAATTTAAAGCAAGATTATTTATTAAAAGATTATATAAATTATTATTCTGGAGGAACAATTTTATATAATGGAATTTTTAAAAATGGTATAGATACACAAGAAATAAAAACATCAGTAATTCCTTATGATCAAATGAATAATATTATTAAAATAACAAATAGCATTGATTGCCACATGTGGATGTTGGAGCAGACCAAAGAAGCAAGATTCATGCCAAGTTTAGTACAAGATAGGATTCAAATAGGAATTATTTTTAATGGAAATAACAAAAACATTAAAAGTTTGCTAAAAGGAGATATTCTAAATAGTGATACAATTAATGATAATGATGTTAAGGACTTTATTAATCCTAATTACTATGAAAAATTCATTAAAGATAGAAAAAATAAAGATGATTTTTTTACTAATCGTGAAAGCGCTATTCTGTTTGGAATACCATCAAATTTAATCGAAGGTATTTTAGTTGGAAGAAAATATGAAAATAATAATAATATTTTGAAAGAAATAAAGATTCTATTACCCAATTGTTATATATGTAATCTAGATGGTAAAGTAATAAGAAAATAATATATATCCCGAATTAAAAGATAAGTTTATAGAAGAATTAGAAAAAAAACTAAAGATTAGTCATAGAAAAGTTAATGATTTAAAAATGACTTTATATTTCTAAACAATTATAAAAAGAAAAAAGTCCGGTTTTCTCATAAAAAGTCCGGTTATAAGTGGACTTTTCTACTATTATTTATAAAAGCATAGCTTTGAATAAAAAAATTATTAAACCTGCAGGATGATTAAATAGTATTCATATCATTTATAAAATTGAGGGAAAGCCATAGAATCTATAAAATTTACACAAAAAAATTATTTGACAAATGGTAAGTTCTCAACGTAAAAACACGTTTATAAAAAACATGCATTTACAATGATAATTCAGACCATAAATTAAATATCAAAAAGATACTAGGAAAATAAAATTAGTATTTTTTAATATAACTAATTAATTTATCAAAATAACAGAAGAAAATATGATATAATAAACTTAAAGAACAAATATGGTGGTGTTAAATAAAATGGAACAAAACAGATTAGATAGAGAAAAGATGATGCTTTCGAATATAGAAAAAAATATTAATTCAACATTTTTTATAAATATTTTGAGAGATAATTGGAATAAAAATCACAGTATTCATTCAATAGGTAACTTAATAGGAGAACTATATCTTCATCATATAATAAATAAAGATGGATATGGTTTTGAAAAATATATTACACAAATAAATGAACTATATACAAAACTAGAAGAAAGACACATATCACCTCAGAATTTTGAAGTGCAGAAATCTAAACTAATTGCCACCGTAATAGCGGATAAACTAAACATTGATTATACCAAAGAAATAAAAGAAGAAGATATTGAGATGGTAAAAAACTATTTCTTACAAGAGTATATAACTTATGGATATGTATCACATTCTTTTCCTGATGCATATTATACATCAATACTACAAAATGGTTTAATCCCTAACGCTGGTGATAAAAAAGGCAATCCACAAGATATAGAAGAAATCCAAGTAATGTTTATGAAAAGAAAAATTATGGCTCCTCTAGGAGGCTACCCATATTATGGTGGAGCAGGAATATATTATGAACATGATTTTACTAAAGTCTTTCAACATGCCATAGATTCACCAGAATGGTTTGATTGGTTTACATCAGCGGATCACACATCTGCTTACCATAATGATATAAGGTTTTCACCATACATATTAAGAAATGAAGAAGCATGCAGGCAAAATGTTTATGATTTATGTAAAAATGCCGATTTAAGTGAATTAGAAACACAAAAAGTAATTAGATTTTATCAGGAATTTTATAATAAGTTTAGTTCAACAAAATTAAATGTTGCTCTAATACCAAAACAAGTAGTAGGAAAAGACAATATTGCAAAGGCAGTAAATACTGATATGGACTTAATTAGTACTATCACTTATGTATTAAAAGATGGTTCTAAAGAATATACCGAACATCAAGGTAATGTTTGTATGGGAAAAATATCACCAGAAAAATTTCAAATATCCAACATTCCGAGCCCAGCATATTATATAACAGAAAATAATTATTTTAGAGAATCAAGAGAACATTTAACCGATCCTAATGCAAATTTTATAATCTTACAAAATGTAGAAAAAAATAGTGCTAGATTAATTCCATCAATGAAAGATAAAGTAGAAAAAGTAAAACCATTGATTGAAAGTAAAATAAATATGCCAAATGAACAGAGTACTAGTGCCTTAAATACATATCAAAAAGAAAATACAAAGAAGAAAGTAAGAACATTAAAACCTAATTTACCGTCTAATGGTTATGTAAATACTATATTACTAATCATATTAGCGGTAGTATTAATTTCTATATCACTAATAGTAAATATGGATATTAAATAAATTAACACATTATAAATTAGGAGGTATTATGGAAAAAGACTTTAATAATTTAATAAAAGAAATAAGAAAATGTAATATTTGTGAAGATAAGTTTGGCTTCAAACCACACCCAGTAGTCATAGGCTCTGCTACTTCAAAAATAGTTCAAATAAGTCAAGCACCATCTAAAACGGTAGATACTACACTAAAGCCATTTACTGATCAAAGTGGTAAAAAATTGAAATATGAATGGTATCAAATAACCGATGAAGAATTCTATAATCCAGATAACTTCTTTATTACAGCCCTAGCACATTGCTACCCAGGAAAAGATAAAAATGGATGTGATAAAGCACCCCCTAAAATATGCTACGAAAAATGGATAAAGAAAGAACTAGAATATATAGATAATAAATTATACATAATAATTGGAGCCAAAGCCGCTAAAACATTTTTTCCAAATGAAGATTATAATGACCTAATATTTAAAAATAATATATTATTTAATAAACCAGCAATAGTTTTGCCACATCCATCACCACTTAACATAAAATGGTTTAAAGATAATCCAGACTTTATAAAAAAAAGAATTATTGAAATAAGAAAAATAATGAATAATACATTAAATAAAGATTAAAGGTACTAAAAAATAGTATCTTTTTCTTCTAGTCAAGTTAACCAAATTAACATTATTTACATATACTACTTTGAAGGTGATAACTATGAATAATAATGAAGATAGAGCGGTTCGTAAAGTAATAATTGACCCAGGTCACGGTGGTACGGATTCTGGTGCTACAGGCAATAATTTACTAGAAAAAGACTATAATCTATTAATATCCAAATATATGTATGATAGATTTAAAGAGTTAGGAGTACCAGTAGCTATAACTAGAGACTCAGATACCACATTATCCCCAACTGATAGAGTAAATACTATTTTAAATAAGTTTGGTAATTCATCTGATACTATACTAATATCGAACCATGTTAATTCAGGAGGCGGCGAAGGAGCCGAAGTCATATATGCCTTAAGAAACAAAGATACCCTAGCTAAAAGAATATTAGAAAATATAGGAGCCACTGGACAAGAAACAAGAAAATATTACCAAAGAAGATTACCAAGTGACACCTCTAAAGACTACTATTTCATACATAGAAATACTGGCAATCTAGAACCACTAATTGTCGAGTATGGCTTTATTGACAACACCAAAGATGTCGAATTCCTAAAAGAAAACTATAAAGAACTAGCAGAAGCCGTCATAGCAGCAGTAGCAAACTATATAGGAGTACCATACACACCACCAGAGGGAATAACAACCAATACCTATGTTGTTCAAAAAGGCGATTCACTATATAGCATAGCAAATAAATTAGGTACTACTGTTTCAGAACTAAAAAAAGAGAATAACTTAACATCAAATACATTACAAATAGGAGAGGTACTTCGTATTCCAACTAAAGAAATATATGAAGGAGAAGAAAATGTCTACACAGTCCAAAAAGGTGATACCTTATACTCAGTTGCCATGGCTAATAATACTACTGTGGATGAATTAAAGAAAGCAAATAATCTAACATCCAATATTATATCAACTGGACAATTACTAAAAATACCAAGTGCATTATTACCAGAGTCAACATACATTGTAAAGAAAGGCGATTCCTTATATTCAATTGCCAATAAATATAATACTACCATTGATGAACTAAAGAGAATCAATAACTTAACAAGTAATATTCTAAGTATTGGTCAGGTACTAAAATTACCAAGTGATAAAGTAAGCGATGTAGAGAAGGAAGAAAATACCATTAGTTATACAGTTCAAAAAGGCGATTCCCTATATAGCATAGCCAGAAAATATTCTACTACCATTGATAAAATAAAAGATTTAAATAATCTAACAACTAATTTATTATCGATAGGTCAAGTATTACTAATACCAACAGATACCAATCTAGAGACAACTTACACCGTTCAGAAAGGTGATTCACTATATAGTATAGCCAAAAAATATGATACTACTGTTGATAGATTAAAACAGTTAAACAATCTAAAATCAAATTTATTATCAATAGGTCAAATACTAATAGTAAGATAATATAGAAAGTATATAACTATATATTTTCTTTTTTTTGTCCACTTTAACCATAAACAAGTTTATGTTTTCCGTGGTATGATAGAGCCAAATAATTTTGTCTCTATCATAAAATGAGTAAGCCTAAGATTAGTCTTCCTCATGAAAGTATTATTAAAGTTTACACCATTTTACATATGAAAAGCCTTATAAAATATAGAATTATCCACACTACCTGTGGACAGATTAAATAAATTTGACAAAAATTAACAAAATTAACAAAAACCTGTTGACAAGTACTAATCCATATAGTATACTTATTGCGATATTAAGGCCTACCAAATTAATGAATTTTTTGAAGACTTTTTCAAAGAAATTCATTAATAATATTTGAGTAAAAGTACAAATCTAAGAATGGGCGAAATCTGAAAATAAGGAGGTTATTGCTAGAGTAACAACACATAACACTCTAGTTTGAAAAATAAAAAACATCTAAAGTGTTATTAGAGGTAATTCCTATAAAAATGTATAAAAATTATTTTATTGTTGATTAATATATCAACTAATCCCTTTTTTATGTTAGATATTAAATAAAATTCACAAAAATCTGTTAAACCTATATTAAATTAAAAAGTACAAAACTTCAAAACCCTATTGTAGAAAAAATTAAAAGTAGGAATTATCGCTCATTTATTAAATAGTTCGTTTGTTATAATAATTTGTTTTTGATTTATGTTTTTGTTTTTAAAATATAAAAATATATTTACTCCAATTAGTAAATAAAAAAATAACTATTATCCATTCCCAGGGTAATAGTTATTTTAATTATATAATTATTTATTTTTATTAGGAATTTCTTTCTTATTAATAACTTTCTTAGACTGAACATCTTTTTTACTATTGTTATCATCTTCTTTAGTATGCGTTTTAATGCCCATAACAATAGGTAAGATAATAGGAACTCTACCAGTCTTATCTGAAAGAATTGGCATAAGACCATTAATAATTTCTGACTTCATATCATTAAAGTTAAAGAATTTCTTTTTAAGTTCCTTATTAATAATAATTTCTGCATTATGTTGAATTTCCTTAATTAAATCAGTATTTTCATTAACAAGTATATAACCTCTAGTAGTAATTGCAGGACTACCTAAAAGAATCTTATGCTCAATATCGATATTAGCAATAATAACCAGAATACCATTAGTACTCATAAGAATTCTATCTTTTATAACTGCAGACCCAACATCACCAATTCTTGAGCCATCGACATAAACTTCACCTGCTTGTACTTTACCATCTTTATATAACTGTCCTTTATCAAGAGCAAGAACATCACCATTTTCTAAGACAAAAGTATTTCTTCTTGGAATGCCACACATAACACCTAAATCTGTATGTTTTTTAAGCATTCTAAATTCACCATGGTAAGGAACAAAGTATTTAGGCTTAAATAATCTAATCATAAGTTTAAGTTCTTCTTGATTAGCATGCCCTGAAGAGTGAATTTCACTCATTGTATTAGTAAATACCTTAACACCTTTTTTATAAAGCTTATTAATAGTTCTTGATACAGAAGCTGTATTACCTGGAATAGGGGAACTAGAAAATACTACTATATCATTAGGCATCAAACTAATTTGTCTATGTGTACCAGCAGCAATTCTAGATAGAGCTGCTATTGGTTCACCTTGGCTACCAGTACAAAGTAAACATACTTCACCAGGTTTTAAATGATTAGCCTCTTCCGCAGTAATAATAATACTCTTATCATCAAAGTAACCACACTTAAGAGCAATATCAACCATGTTTTCCATACTTCTACCAAATAAAGCAATTTTTCTATTATTCTTTTTACAAGTTTCAATAATATGTTTAATTCTATAAACATTTGAAGCAAAAGTGGCTAGAATAATTCTATTACTAGTATAAGTAGAGAAAATTTCTTTTAAGTTTTCATCAACAACACTCTCACTAAGAGAAGTGCCAGGACTCATTGCATTAGTAGAGTCACTCATAAGTACACTAACACCTTTTTCACCAATTCTTGCCATCTTATGTAAGTTAGCCATTGGTCCAATAGGAGTCATATCAAACTTAAAGTCACCAGTCATAACAATAGTACCATCAGGAGTATCTATTGCAAGACCATGAGAATCAGGTATCGAGTGGGTTGTTCTAAAAAATTCAATATTAAAATATTTAGTTTTAATTACAGTGCCTTCATCATAAACAACCATGTCTTTGTAGACAATATTTCTTTCGTCTAATTTTTTATCAATAAGCTCTTTAGCATTAGCGGGAGCATAAATCTTTGGAATAGTAACCGATTGCAAAAGAAAAGGAATACTACCAATATGATCTTCATGTCCGTGCGTAATAATTAAAGCCTTAATTTTACTTTCGTTTTCTTTTAAAAATGTATAGTCTGGTATAACATAATCAATACCAAGTAAGTCATCATCCGGAAACATAACACCAGAATCGACAATAATAATTTCATCACCATGCATAACAGTATACATGTTTTTACCAACTTCCCCAAGTCCTCCTAGGGGAATAATTTTTGTATTCATTTAATTTCTCCTTTCAAAATATTTTTTCTCGTTAAAAAATAAAAATTTAATATATTGAATTTTAAAAGAATAACCACTGCCTAATAATTATACAATAATTTTGTTAAAAAAGCAAATGGTAAATTTTATCTTTACATATAGAGTGTGAACCTAGGGTTTCCCACTCATCTTTGAAGCCTAAGTGTCTTCAAAGAGAAATATGGAGCCAAGTGTGTCTCCATATTTAAGAATCAGTCATTAAAAAACAAAAAAATACCTTGTATTTACTATAAACATGTGCTATAATATAACTGTCTTGAAGAAAGAGTGGCATAAAAATCCACTCTTTTATATATATTAATTAGGAGGAAATATGACAGTAGAAGAAAAAATAAGAGAAATGCTTGAAGGACCAGTCAGAGAAGTAGGAGTAAGAATAGACTCCATAAATCTAGAAAAGGAAGATAATAATTTATATCTAAGAATCGTAATAGATCGTGATGAAATAATTGATATAGATAAATGTGTTGAAGTAACAAATATTATCAATCCAATACTAGATAGAGAAGATCCTATAAAAGAATCATACACTTTAGATGTATCGACAAAGGAGAAGGGAAGATAAAAATGAATCAGAAACAAATGAAAGAATTTATGAAGGCATTAAATGCTATCGCTGAAGAAAAGAAAATAGATAAGAGTATAGTTGTTGAAGCTATGGAACAAGCTATGGCTGCAGCTTACAAGAAAAATGAAGGATTAACTAATGTTATGGCTAAAGTTGATGATGTAACAGGAGATATTAGAATCTATTCATATAAGACAGTAGTAGAAACAGTAGAAAATCCTGACTTAGAAATATCATTAGAGGATGCTTCTAAAGAAGTAGAAGGAATTGAACTTGGTGATACTATTAAAGATAAAGAATTACCACTTAAAGATTTTGGTAGAGTAGCAGCTCAAACTGCTAAACAAATCGTTGTTCAAAGAGTAAAAGAAGCAGAAAAACAAAGCATATCAGGAGAATTCCAAGATAAAGATGGTGAATTAATGGTTGGAACATTATCAAGAGAAGACCAAAAAAATTACTTTGTTGACCTAGGAAGAGCAAGTGGTATTTTACCAAAAGATCAAATAATACCAGGTGAAAAACTAGTTATGGGTTCATCAGTAAAAGTATATGTATCAAAACTAGAACTTGGACCAAAAGGACCATTTATTATGCTTTCTAGAAGTCATTATGGCTTTGTAAAAAGATTATTAGAAATAGAAGTACCAGAATTAAATGATGGCACAGTAATGTTATATTCAGTAGCTAGAGATGCCGGAAGTAGAACTAAAATAGCTGTTTATACTGAATATAATAATGTAGATCCAATTGGTGCTGTAATAGGTGAAAAAGGAAGAAGAATAGCAGCCGTTTTAAAAGAATTAAATGGTGAAAAAATAGATGTAATATTATATGATAAAGATCCAGTTAAATTTATTACTAATGCTTTAAGTCCCGCTAAAGATATTAAAGTAACAATTAAAGATGAAAACAAGAAAGAAGCATTAGCGGTAGTTGGGGACAACAATTTATCTCTAGCAATAGGTAGGAGAGGACAAAATGTAAAATTAGCTTCCCGTCTTACACATTACAAAATCGAAGTAAAAAGTCAGTCAGCTGTTGATGAAGAAAATGCTGAAGAAGTGGAAGCATCTGAGAAATAAAATGAAAAAAGTTCCATTACGTAGATGTGTTGTAACTAAAGAACAACTACCTAAAAGTGAATTACTTCGTATAGTAAGAGATAAAGAAGGACATATTTTTCCTGATTTAACTGGTAAAGCAAATGGCCGTGGTGCTTATATTAAGAAAGATATAAACGCCTTAAACTTAGCTAAAGATAAAAAAATATTAGAACGTGCATTAGAAGTAAAGATAGATGATACTGTTTATGAAGAGATAGAAAAAATAATAAAATAGGAGGTGATACATATGATGAATGTATCCGAATATGCAAACGATGTTGGAAAGAAAGTATCGGAAATATTAAAGTTATGTCAAACTCTAGATATCAAAGTATCTAATGAAGAAGATATGTTATCTGATGATGATATAATTATGCTAGATAATGAAATAGCAAATATTGATGAAGAAGAGGAAGTTGAAGAACTAGAAGAAGAAATTGAAGACTTTGCTGATTCTTATGAAGAAGAACTAGAAGAGATAACATCAAATGATAAGGAAGAAGTACACAAGAAAAAGAATTCTATCAAAAAAGATATCAAAAAGAATGATTTTAGGGCTAAAAGAAAAGAAATGTACAAACATAAAGAAAAACTACAATCAAATACTAATACTAATAGTGATGATGTAGTAGCCTACAAAGAAAATATGACTGTAGCAGAATTAGCAGGAGCCTTAAATGTACCAGCAGCAACATTAATAAAAAAATTGATGGCTTTAGGTATGCTAGTAAATATTAATGCTTCTCTAGATTTTGATACTGCTGAAATCTTAGTAGCAGACTTCAATAAAACATTAAAAAAAGAAAGTACTATGGATGAGGCTAATTTTGAAGAATTAGAAATAGTAGATAGGGAAGAAGACTTAATAGAAAGACCACCAGTAGTAACAATAATGGG
>OHUR01000168.1_pt1 | contig 36368 bp, 42 predicted proteins | sample 1579251 | NCBI WGS metagenome assembly OHUR01 (sample SAMEA3882528, study PRJEB24775) | human gut metagenome | biome: human-associated habitat; feature: intestine environment; material: feces | place: Netherlands | collected 2009/2010
AATGCTCTTTCCAAAATATATATATATTTTGGAAAGAGCATTTTGGGGAAACTCGAATTTAGCTCTAAAACAAGTTCAGATATGTTGATTTGAGTTTTCAAGATTGATAGGTTAAAAATGCTCTTTCTTTGGGATTTGGGAATGTTGAGAAAATTTGTTGAGGTGGAGAGAGAAGGATAGTGGAACCACGCTCATTTATCCCATTCAACAACACTGTTCATCCTCATTATCTACAGAGATTGCATCATTCCAACTATTTTCCTCATCTACGGGAATACACTTCAATATTGTATAATTCCCATGATCGTCTCTCTTCACCTGAAAGTAACATTCATAGTTAGGGAGCCAATCGCCTGCATAGATCTTGAAATTTAATCCCTCGTAATATACTCTATCACCTTTAGCTACTCCCTTTACTACGAATATTTTCATTATTATATAATTTCTACGAAGTTAGTAAATGCTACGAAAGCAAAAACAGAGATATTAATCTCTGTTCTTTAGCATTTCCAAATACTCTTCATAAGTATATACAACGCCGTTCACTGTTACAAATCTTCTGTTAGTTTTCATGATTTTTAATCTTTTTTAGTTGTTTTTAATCTGTTTGTTTAGGTTTAACGGGTGCAATATTGCACCCGTTCGGATATTCTTACAACGTTTGTACGCTGTATTTGTACCCTTTCTTTGTTTTTGTTTCGTCGTAACGTACTTTGTTTTGTCCGTTTTCTTGATAAAATTCAGGGCGTAAGACTGTTAATTCACCCTCACATTTGAGGTACGTTTTTTCTTCTAACAATTTGTTGAGCGCGTCACGTTCCGACAATTCTGTAAAGTCGGCAACGACTGATTGCAAATTTTCGTCAATTGACGGTTTAACGCTTGCTTTTAACGCTGACAATGCAAGCGTACCAACTTTGCCCGTTTCTGGTTTGTCGTCAAAGTAAACAGCTTCCAGAACGATATAAGACCGTTCTGTATTACTTCCAGCCGGTTTAAATTTCCTTTCGGAAAAGTTACCCGTCAATACAATGTTTTTACCGTTATATCCGGCTAAAGCCAAATTTTGGTCAAAACGTTCTTTGCGTGCGTTTTCGATTACAGCAATGTTTTCCTTTACTGATTTAAAACCTTTACTTTTCTTGCTTTCTTCAATTGTAAACATAATCTTTCTTTTTTGATTGTTTGTAAATCTGTTTTTGTTTTGAGAATTATTTTTACTTTTTTCTCAATCCCTGTGGGGGGAGTTAAGAGTATGTCGAATCCCGGAGGGGGGTCATAAATGAGATTTTAATTATCTAAAATATTTATAAAGTTCAAATTTCAAATTTTTTACAAAATACTAGGAGGGGTCATTTTAATTTATTAATTTTGCATTATAAAAATTGAATGATTATGGAAAATAGTAAAAAATTAGAAATTGTCAAACTGGCTGTACTAGCTTTTAAGGATGGAGATTATGCAAATTTTAGTTTAAAAGAATTGAGTAATTGTGGAATTAAAGATAAGTCTTTAAAAGATGGATTAAGAGAATTGTGTAACCTCGGATATTTAGAAAATTTAACGGTAAATGGATACTATCCCAAGTATAAAGTAAATTATGATGGAGAATGTCCATCATATATATTTGACGATATAACTCCAGGAACTAAAGATTTCTTAATTAGGGCTGATTTAGCACTGAAAGGAGACTATACTAAAATGACAGCTAAAGCTTTGTCAAAACTTTTATATCAAGACGAGAATAGATCATCAAGTGTATCTAATTTTATGACTAAAATAAAATCCTTTTATAAAACAACAGTATTTGAATTGTTAAAAAATAAGACTTACATTCATCTTACTATAAGCCATTCAAAATATAAAATAGAATCAGACGCAAATGGGTACAAACTTATATCTACTCCAAAAGAAGGTAATAGCTACTATTGCACTAATTGTGGGTGTACTGATGAAAATATGTTCTATACTAAACACAGAACGCTTTGTCGTAAATGCTATAATGAACATTGTAAAAAATTGAAGCAATCTACTATTGGTAAATTTCTTTATAACAAAGCTAGACAAGGGTATAGAAATAGACCTAATATCGCAGAGTTTTCTATAACAGAGGAAATAATAGAAAGAGTGTGGGATTTACAAAATCATTTAGATTATTATACTGGAGAACCTATATTAGATATTAATAATATGTCCTTGGACAGAATAGATTCAAGTAAAGGATATGTAGAGGATAATATATGTATTACTACAATAGCTATCAATGTAGCTAAGAATGATTTATCAAAAGAAGACTTTATAGAAATGTGTAAAAAAGTTGTAAATAATTTCACTTCCCCTACACGGTAGGGGGGGGGATTAAATTTAAGTACCTAAAATATAAACCGCGTGTCTCTTATCAAAATTTTTAAAATTTACTTGTTTGGTCAGAAAAATTCTATTACCTTTGCATTATCAAAGGAATTAGAAATGGATATAGATAATAATTGAAATACGATTGAGAACTGAGAAAACTATGAAATAAACGACTCAGGAGATATTAGAAATAAGAAAACTGGCAGATTGTTAAAAATTCAATTATCTAATTCTGGATATTATATATGTAGATTATGTAAAAATGGAAAGTGTAAAACTGTAACTATAAATAGTCTGAAATGAAAGGATTCAAAAGAGCCAAACAGAAATTAGAGGAATTGAAATTGGAAATATATAAAAATAATATAGAGATTAATAAACAAATTTCTGAATTTAAAAAGAAGCTTCAAAATGAAATTAATACTACCATTAAATCTGGCAAATAAGCTAATTAACAATTTAGGATTCGATAAGGTTGATATTTTAGTTCCAGGAGTAATTACTGAGAATTATTTTTTTAATATAAATTTTACTCAAAAGAGTTATTATATTTCTCCCTCATTTTCTGAATCAACTCCAGAAGATATTATATTTGCGAATTTAGTATTAGACCATTTAAAAGAGAACTCCGAGTTAGTTTAAAGTTGGATTCTTCCTTTAAATGGTTCCAGTTGCAATTTAATAAAAATTATCCGGATTCATTTGGAAGTTAGAAAATAAAGTAGTAATTTTGTAATCTAAATTAATAAAACTAAGACATGAAAGAAAATACATATTTTATAGTATATCAACTAGAAATTATTGATGGAATGAAAGTTTATCCAAAGAAATTTTCCAAAATAATTAAATTAGCTACAGATAAGTTGTCAGAAGATAACATTTGGAATGAATTAAATATTCCAGATAACTATAGTTCAAAAGTATTATTGAGTATTCAAAAGTTATAATGGATAGTATATCAAAAGGTTATTTATGAAGTCTAATTACTGAGAAGGCATTTGTGTATAATAACTTCAATGTGTTTAAGCCAGCTACAGAAAATGGGAAGGTAGATATGATTGTGGAGAAAAATAACCAATATTGGAAATTACAGATAAAAACCATTCAAGTCGAGAAGAGTGGAAAAAATTCCACAAGAAAAGTCATTCCAGTAAGAAAAATATCCCATAATATGGGAGAATATAAAATCTCTTATTACAGTTCCACTATAGTAGATTATTTTATTGGGGTAGACATAGAAACTGAAGACATTTATATTATACCTTCTGAGATAACAGAACAGTATAAATCAAGTATAGGGATTACTAAAGTTCAATCTTTTAAAAATAACTTTAAATTAAAAGGAATCCCTGAAGAGGTTGATGATAAAGAAATTCAACTATAAAAATTAATTTCTACGGAAGCTTATCTGTACGGCAAACAGAAACGCTCTTCAAAAGCGTTGGTCCCCTTCCAAAAGGGATTATTCGGGTTCGACCCCTGACTTCCGTGCTAAACTCCAGGTTAGTTCAGAGGCTAGAATGCTAGATTTGTAATCTTGAGACGTCGGTTCGAATCCGACACTTGGATCTATTTTCTAATTTTAAATTTATAAACTATGAAACATTTGTAGATTAATTTCGGAAGAGCTTCTCCATAATAAGTATTAATTCAGAAAATTATGAGATACTACTTTTTAAAATTTATAAAAATTAATTATTATGGAAACTTTATTAGAAGCTATTAAACAATTAGAAGAAAAACAAATTAAGGCTAAAGCCAATAGAAAGTCAGCAAACTATCAAATTAGAAATCAAGCTAATTCAGAAGTTTATTTCAATCGTTGTAATTTATTTGCATTGAATACCGCATGGTATATAGTTAAACATAATGTTGATACGAAAGACTATATAGATTCAGTATTGTCACAATATAAAGGAGATCAGGGTTGGAATGGATATGGCAATACCTCATGGGGCAATTATAAAATATATTTTGCAAATAAGGTAACAAGTTTGGTTGAAAATGAAAAGACTTTACGTGCTGATAGATAAAAGTTTAAATCCAATTTATGGATGTGTTCAAGGCGGACATGCAGTTGCTCAATATATGCTAGAGCATAAGGATTGAAATAATGAGTATTTAATATATTTATCAGCAGATATAGAACATGAGAAAGAAAAATTATCCCTACTTGGCAAGGACTTCTCAATATTCAGAGAGCCTGATTTAAACAACAAAACTACTGCCATAGCAGTTGTTGACGACGGTTCTTTATTCAAGAAACTAAACTTAGTTTCGTTCGGGAGTTAATTCTCCCAAATGCTTCATTGGTCGAGTGGCTAGACGAACATCTCTAAAATGTTGATACGCGGGTTCGAATCCTGCATGAAGCACTCATTTAATAACAATTACTATGAAACAATTTGTAAAAATTCTGTTATTGTTCTTGTGGTTAATGACTTCAATAATTACTGGAGCTTGTGCATTAAATAGTACAATTCCTTTTTATATGGTTTTTGGAGCATTAAACATCTTGATTAACATTGGAGCAATTTATAAAATTGCTAAAGAGTTGGAATTATTTTAAATAAGATATTTGGGGATACCAGGCTTTTGACTAGTATGTGAGAAGTAATATGGCATGTAGAGCTGAAACAACTCTTTAAACTATTTCAAAACAATAAATGCAGAAAGAACTAATACTTCTTTCTCTATCGCTGCTTAGTAGATAGAGGCGAGTTGGTAACTAACTTAGGAACAGAATAGTTACAAACAAAAAATCCCTCGATTTAAACACAATCCAAATCTTTTAAAACATGTAAACCGTATTATATTCCGGTATTAGGACGAGGGTTCGACTCCCTCTATCTCCACTACTTAGATGAACATATTTATTAACTTAATCCTTACAGTTATGGAAACAATAGTAAAAATTGTAAAGAAAGCTGGAAGTTGGATAGTGCAGACACTTAATAAACCTGCATATTATACTCCAACAGGAATTATACCAATGGTTAGGGTGTAATTCCATTAATGGGATTGGGTAATTTACTTGGGTGTATAGCTCAGCGGTAGAGCAAATGGCTGTTAACCATTAGGTCGAGAGTTCGAATCTCTCTGCGCCCTCAATTTTTAACTTTAAAATGAATTAATATGTGTGCAATGTTAACAAAAATCGAAAGAGAGAATTTCTGGCTTAAGAATAAAGTAGATCAACTAGAAGAAAAACTTGAAAAATCTGAAATAGTTAGAGGACAATTAAAAGCCCAAGTAAGAGAGCAAGAGTTGACAATTGGAACTTTAAATAATTCTGTAAAAGAGGAATTAAGTAAACTGAAAGCTGCTTTGGCAGCTATGATCAATAGACTGGACGAGAAGTTAGAAGATATGGATATGTCTGAAGGAGTTGAGGAAGGTGTTAATGATTCAGTAGGAAATATAAAAGAGCTAGACGAAGATCTTATTTTAGAAGCTCTAGAAGATAAAATAGAAGCTGAGCATATTCGTGTTATGAACTTAATTAAAGACAGCTCTAAAAATCCAGCCGATGTTCTATTTACATTAATGGAACTGGTAAAATTAGCTGCAGAGAAAAATTTTAAAGAAATGAAGTCTCTGCTTGAAAGATGTGGAATAGATTCTAATTTGCCAGATCTGCTAGAGCAGTATCAACAAGAATTTACTGAAGATGGACGTGAATAGGTGGAATGGAGAGAACTTTCCCATGAGAATAAAGATTGTACATCTTGAAGACGATAAGGTATCTCTTACAGTAGAGAAATACTTACTCGACAATTTAGAAGGAGATGTAAATCTTGAAGACGCTCCAAGACAGGAAGTTCTTAGTATAATGGGAAACAGTGAACTAGAATGTAAAAGAGTATTTAGAATGTTAGAACTTGGGGAAATATAATGAAAGTATCAGTAACAGAAAATAAAGAACTCTTAGATTTAGTAAAAGCTGGACTGAGAAGAAATAAAGAGCTTTACGGAAAGAGATATTGCCCATGTAGATTAGAGCATACAGATGACACTATATGCTTCTGCAAAGAGTTTAAACAGCAACCTGTTGGATCTACATGTCATTGTGGAATTTATATAAAACTTGAAAATGATTAATTATAAAGAAACTATTAAGAATTTTAGAAAAGCACTTCCAGATGCAGATCTAGATACCTTACTTGATTTAATGGATAAAATAGTAGAAACTCCTACAATAAATTGGACACCAAGTCCATTAACAAATCCATTAGTACCTTGTAGTCACGACAAAATTATGTATGACACAAAAACTACTAATATTAATGAAATATAAAAAGGCGACGGGTAATTATTTACCTGCCGCCTTTTTTGTTTATTAACTTTCACAATTCTGATAAATTATCTGTATATCTAGCAGATTTATTTTGATACTCTCTTATAGTATCTTCATATAAATTAGGATTTTTTGGCTTGATCATTATCTTTCTTGGATAGTTGTACCCTTCCTCAACAATAAGAGGTGGCAGTGTAGGTCCGTCAAAATGTTTATATGTTCTAACAGTTTTTTCAGGCTGCAACAACACCTCTCCACTTATTATAGGTTTCTTCATATCTTTTATTCCAGCTGCATACAAAGCCTTAGACAGTCCTTTGCCTTTCTCATTAACTTTTATATACTCTGGATATACAGTACTAAATCCAGCAGTTTTTTCAAATGAATCACTTAAATCTATATGTCCTAATTCTTTGTTAGGAGTATTTAGAGAGATTCTAGTAACCCCTGGTTCTACTTTCTTCACAGCTTTAGTCACAGGATTTATAACTTTTCTAGCCTTTGTAAGATTCCTAATTATTGGAACGGGAAGTGCTGCTAAGCTATTGAGTATTTTATCCTTCTGACTAATGGAGAATTTAGCATCTATTCCAGCTTTAGCTAGTCCCATAACAGGATGTAAAGCTGCTAATTCAGTTATAGCCAGACCAAGAGGTCTCCCTATTTTTGCTGTGCCGTTTCTAACTACTTGCCCTAAATCTAAATTATCCTTAGGAAGTAACAGTAATATTTGGAAGAGGTCTAGCTAGATCATATGTTTCCGTATCAGGATTGTAGTTAGCTAGACTTCTTTCATTATAAGCATTTTTATACTCCTTCGTTCCGTATTTCACCTTTGGCATCTTTTCTAAATGGATTACGTTTAAAAGCTCCTGCAACTGAATCAATACCTAACAGTGCACAGCTAGATCAAAATAGCATCTCAATTATATTAGGACTTGGAATTGCATAAAATATGGCTACAGTAGAAGCTAATAGACATATTAATCATCCTAGACATCCAGCCACTCTTTTGCTAGAAGGATTTTTACCTTCTGACACAGTGTCTCAAACAAAATCTTTAAATGACATATTATTTAAATATTAAAGATATTCAACTGTAATGTTTTCTGTTATCTAGATATTGTAAATTGCGTTCATGCATATATGCTTCTCTTTCGAACGAGATATTGTAGTATGAGTATTTTCCATAAAATATTAATTTAATAAGTCATTCTAATAAATATAGAATATAAAAGAATACAATACCACATTCTAAAATTTGCTTAGTATGTATTGACTCGTGATTCAAAACATAACCATTTAAAAGGGAAATATTGCGTGTAAATATAATTCCAAATAAATTCATTGCAGAAAATCCTTTGAACGGCAATATATTATTTTGAATTACAATGGTTTTATTTATAGTATGTACTTTCATATTATTTTTAATATTTCCATTGTTTATATTTTCCAGAATATGGAATATAATTAAAATCATATTGACCAGCAGCTAAAGCTCTTCTTGCTCCCGATCTATCTCCTAATCCATTGTTAGCATTCATATTCCAATTCATTTCTGCTATTATGAGTTTTAAATCAGCTCTATTTTTTAAATGATTAAGTAGTTTTTTACTTTTATAAAATCTAGCCTTTCCTAAATTGAAGTGAGCATCAATTAGAGCTGCTTTCAAATTTGGATTTAATTCTTCCCATCATTCATTTTGAGCTAAATCAGGGACAATTTTATTTCTAATTAGATCAAACACCATTCGTTCAGATTCTTCTCAAGTTATTCCATCATTATGCTTTGCTAATGTTTCAGAATCGGTAAAACCATGTCCTAAAGTTTTTATACCTCTTCCAGATCCATATTCTAGTGTAGGCTTTTCAAAGAATCCTTCCCACCCATGATGCTCTTTGGTTCCAACTATAAAATTTAATGCCGTTTGAAGATAGTCAGGACTTTTTGGATTTTCTATATTACTTTCTATAGTTTTTTCTATTGTTTCAGGTCTTAGAAATTCGGCTGGAAATCTAGATAAACTATTAAGTTTTTCTAATTCAGAGGATGGGTCTTTTCTCCATAATATCTCTTGTCCCATATCTAGAGTGTATCCATCAAATCCTTTATACCTAGGCATATTATTATATAATAGCAGACTATCTTTTGGAACTTCTAATTTATTAGATATATCTGAAAGTTGCTCTCCTGGCTTAGTTACATAAGATCCATAAATCTTATTTCCTCACTGAGCTTTTAATATTCCTCCTTTTCTACTTAGTGGGAACATTTTACCAAATGAATCTATTGCAATCTTATCCTTTCCGATATGTCAGTGTGCTCCTGTTCCTCCAGTTTTGGCTAACATTTCTGGAGTAGTTTCATCCAATATTCCAAACTTATTATCCCTAATTCATTTTAGAGTTCTAGGAGAATTTTTAAAGTGATTTTGAAAAGCCTCCCAACTTACTCCATGTTTAGGAACTATGTCTAAGGCTAACCCTTTGCTGTGTCAACTTGGAGAGCCGTTTGAAGTTGATGCTCCAGGTCTATATCCACTAGTTACCCTAAATGGAATACCTTCTTCTGTAGCTATCTTAACAAACTCTCCCATCAATCCTAATTTCGGGTCAAAATCAAATGAAGTGATATTAGTTCTTACTACAGATTTTTCTTTCTTAGCAGCTGGTTTAACTTGCTCTTGTTTGGAAGTGTCTTCAGAAATTTTATCTGGAGTTTCATCTTTAAATGGTTCAGTACTAATATAACTGTAAGGATTAAAATCAGAAGTGTCAAATGTTAATTCAGACAATGATACTTCTGGAGTTTCTACATTGGTATAATCTAAAAATTCATTATCTAATGTACCTCCTTGCTGTTTTTTAACTATACGCTTTTTAATACTAGGTCAACTAGTTCCTTTCACCAATTTTCTTCTCATATCTCTCTTAGTATTATTTAAAACTTCTGAGTTTTTAACTATTCTAGATTTTTTTGGAGACAGAGATGCTTTAGATCTACTACTCGAAGTTGGTGGTAAAAAATTATCCTTGATAGCATCTAAAGGCTGACTATTAACAATAATATTCATAAATTAATGATTTCACTTCCTAGCATTAGCTGCAAATGTTGCACGTTTTCTAATTGCAGGATTGGGACTGTTTTTACCCTTCGCAATACATTCAGAAGTTACATTACCACCACAATAATCAGTAAACTTGCCTCTATTTTCTTTTTTTATGTGAATCTTATTTTTACCTCCCTTTTTTGATAATCTGACTGTTTTTCCACCATTTTTTAAATAGGAAATACTGCTCAATGGTAGTTTTTGTATTTCCTCGCGGAATTTGTCTTTGACTAATTTAGATAACTGTTCGTTTAAATTCATAACTAAAATATTTTATATTTCATTTTTTACTCTACGAAATTAGTGCTAATTTTGCACATGAACAAATGAAAATTACTTAGACACGAAAATATGGAATAATGTTAATAACCAAAAATAAAATCGTTTGATTGTTATACATTTAAAAATAATAGCGTGAATATGTTAGCAGATTGATTTAAAAACAGTCTTCAATTTTTTCTACAAATGAGTAAGGAGAATAGAGCCTTTCTTATTTTACTAATTTTAGCTATACTTAACATTAATGTTTCTAACATTAACGTAGTTAATAGGTTAATTAGTAAAGAGAGATTGGAGAAGATGGAAGCGGAACGTTATACTAAACGTGTAACGCCTATAATTAATGCACAGATACAGTATATACTTATGAGTGATCCAGACGCGACTAATGTAATATTGCTAAATTATCACAACAATAATCACAGCTCTCAAGGTTTCTCATATAAATATATAACATTCTTAGCTGAAAAATTTAAAGATGATGAGCCTATGTGGGGAGAAGAGTTTAGGGAGTTAAGCTACATAAATTATGGAGAGGAGCTTATCAAAATACATAATTTAAGGTATCTAAGAGCGGACAGTATAGGCGAATTAAAAGAGTCCTTTCCTAAATTATATAGAAAAATTAGATTATGTAATGCTTCTGCTGTAGCTTTTTATCCAATAGAAGGAGCCAGAGACCCTGTTGGAATGGTTATAGTTTTATATAAAACAAAACCACAATATAATCTAGGGTACTATATGAAAACAATATCTCCGAGAATACAAAGGTTAGCAATACTATTAGATTATAACCAAGTTAAAAAACAAATGGAAAACTAGTATGCAAGTTGATAAGAGAAATGGTAATGTAAATTATAATGATGAATTTCATCAATATTGGAATGATGAGGGTCAAAAGTTTATTTCTGTAACTACCTTAATAGGTAGATTTGAGCAACCTTTTGATCAAGATTTTTGGAGTAAATACAAAGCACTAGAGAGGTTAATAGGTTCTCAAAAATTTGCAGCAATGGAAAAGCCGAGATTATTGAAATCTAAGAAATGGGATAACTCAGTATTAGAATTATATGATATTGACGAGGTTACTTTTAATTCTACCCAGCAAGACATATTAGATGAATGGGCTAAGACTAATAGAGAATCTTGTGAAAGAGGAACTAAAATTCATGCAGCTATGGAAAAAAAGTTTTACTCTGGAGCTTCTAGTTATTCTCTAAAATCTTATGGATTGGGAGGAAAATTCGTTTGTAAGCAAAACTACACTCCATTAGATTTAGAATCTGCAGTATATCCTGAGTATTTAATTTCTAGAGTATCTGAAGATGGGCACATTAGATTAGCAGGACAAATAGACTTGTTAGTCAAGGACGGAAATGATATTTATATTATCGACTATAAAGGATTACCTTTAGATACAGTAATTCCTACTAAAACAGGATGGACTACTATAGGTGATATTAAAGAAGGTGATGAAATATTTGATAGGGATGGTAACATCACAAAAGTTATCCATAAGTCAGATATACATTATAATCCATGTTATAAAATTACATTTGACAATGGGGAATCTATAGTTGCAGACCACGAGCATAGATGGTTAATTTCATTCAGAAGACCAGATAAGACCTTTAGTGATAGAATTATGACTACAGAAGAAATTGCTAAGTGGCTTATAGAGAAACCTAGAACTTCTTATAATATCCCTAAGATACTTAACAGTAAACCTCTAAATCTGCCAGAAATTGATTTGCCGATTGACCCCTATGTATTAGGATGTTGGTTGGGAGACGGTTCTAAATCTTGTGGTATTTTAACCAATATAAATCCGAAAGTGTGGGAAGAAATATCAAATAGGGGATATACATACGGTGATAATCTATCTGATGAAGCCCATGCAGAGATGAGAACCATATATGGTATCAGAAAAGAACTAAATCATCTAGAACTATTAAATAACAAATTTATTCCTGACTTATATATGAGAGCATCATTCCAACAAAGGCTTGACTTACTAAGAGGTTTAATGGATACGGATGGCTACTACCATGAGGGTAGAAAAAGATTTGTTATGGGAACGACTCAGGAGTGGCAAGCTAGGGATTTAATTAAATTAGTTAGTACGTTGGGCATTAAAGCTACTTTATTTGAAGTTGATAAAAGGTGTAACGGAAAGATATTTAAAGGATGGGATGTATGTTTCTCGACTAATGGATTAAATCCATTCCTAGTAAGAAATCAGGATATTAATTTTCCATTGATAGACAAACATTCATTTAGAAATATTGTTTCTGTAGAGAGAGTTGATACAATAGCTACACAGTGTTTAGAGGTGGATAGTCCATCTCATACTTTCCTATTTGGAGAATCAATGATTGTTACTCATAACACTAATAAGGAATTAAAAATGAAATCTGGATATGATCCAGCTACCAAAAAGTATGCTATGATGAAGTTCCCCCTTAACAATTTGATGGATTGTAACTTCATGCATTATACTTTACAATTGAGTACATACGCTTGGATGATTGAAAAAAACAATCCTCAATTTAAAATAAAAAAGTTAATTCTTGTATATTTTGATCATAATGGAAACGTCTCTACTCATGAAGTGGAATATTTAAAAAATGATGTAGAGAGAATGTTAGCTCAATATAGAAAAGAAATTATACAGGAAGAGAGAGCAGCCAAGAGAAAAAGAATAGAATTTTAACATAATTACATATGTGGCAATAAATGCATTAATAGAACAAACCATATGCCGAATAATCCGCATTGATGTTATCAAGTAATTTATAGAATTGCCACAACCGTAATTATAAACATAAAGTAGTATGGAGAAAGAAGTTAATAAAACTTTAAAGGAGTCCAGAATACGAATATGTGAAAACTGTCCTATTTACTCTCCCAGCAACGGAGGAATATGTAGCAATAGTTTGTATTTAAATCCACAAACTGGAGATGTTTCTACTAATCCTTTAGATGGTTATATAAGAGGCTGTGGGTGCAAAATAAAGCTAAAAGCAAAATTAGAATTTGAAAAATGTCCAGTAGGAAAATGGGAAGCTTTATAATTAAAATAAAACACATAATTATCGGATTTTGGCACAAATTTACAGGTAGAAATGAAGCTATGAGGAATAGGAGAATGAAAACCTGTAACAAATGTAAAGACAAAGATGGAGCATGGTGTGGAGTATGCGGATGTTTATTAGATGCAAAAACTAGGGTTTATGAAGAGCATTGCCCTAATGATTTATGGTAATTTTAAAAATTTAAATGACTATGTTAAACAACGGAAGAATGGATTTAGTAATGGGAGGAAATGCTGTTAGCATGATTGGAACTGAGAGACTTAGTGCAGAAGAAAAAGCTTCTGCTGTTAGAACTTTTAACGAAGCTACTAAGGATGCAGCTAATTCTTTTAGTAAAAATATAGATAAAGAATTGGAACATTCTAAGCAAGTAAAAGAGAAAGCTACTAATTTAGAAATTCTCCCTACTAATGGAAACATTTTAGTTAGAATGTATAACAAAAATCCTTGGGATCAAGTAAAAACTACAGAGTCTGGATTAATTATTCCAGTTTACGATGGAACCTATATTTCCCACGAAACTGGAGAGAAAGAGACCGCTAGAATGGCTGTAGGTTATGCTGAAGTAATAGCTGTTGGTCCTGAAGTTAAATATGTAAAACCAGGAGACGATATTATCTTTATAAATGGAACTCAACGACCAACTCCATTTTTAGGACAAGCTCTATGGGTAGTTAGTCAAAATAATGTTTTAGTAATAATTAATGAAGAACTTACTGAAAGATTTTCTTCACTTAAACAGTAATAAGTTATGATAGAAAAAGTATTTTTTCAACCTGGAGATCTTGTAACTCTAAAACAAGATATTCCTAATAAGCCAGTAATGATTGTAGTGAAAAAGGAAACTAGAACCTTTAAATTAGATAATCCCGTAGACGGTAAAAATACTGTAGAATATTTTAGAGGTATTAGATGTAGATGGTTTACTACAAATGGAGAGTTCCAAGAAGCAGTTTGGAATACTAAAGATCTTTTGAAAGTAGAAAATAAGTAATTACAAATTATATAGGAGATTACCACAAGTAGTCTCCTTTTCGTATTTATAGACGTATGAACCATTTAAAAGAACAAGGGTTCATTTCCTGATTATCTGAGATATTAAAAGTTAATGAACCTGATCAATTGGATTTAGAAATTAAAAGATTAGGGAAAGATAAATTAGATGAATTAGCAAATCATTTTAATAAAGAAATTTGACCTACTATGGCACAACAATTAGAAAATACTTCTATCAAATCTGCAAAGGCTGGAAGTAAATTGGATTACATTACTAGACTTAATGGGGGATGTCCTGAAGGTTATGAAGTAGAGCGCTTTATGGCTGGAGGAAAACCTTGTTCAAGATGTAAAAAGAAATCTACCGTTCAAATGAAAAAAGGTTCCCTTATAGATTCTATTAAAGGGGAAATAGAATCTAAAAAATGTGGAGGGAAAGCCAAAAAGAAAAAAATGCAAGAGGGAGGAAAATATAACGAAAGCGAACATGCTGGACTTATAGACAAGTATAAAAAAGGCAAAATTAAAGAAGGTAGTTCAGAACACAGACGTTTGCAAGAATTAAACAGGAACTCTGGGCATCATGAAGATGGATGGAGTCCTAAGAAAAACGTTAAAGTTCCTACAAAAGAACAGAGCAAGAAAGCTGCTGAAGCAATTAAAAAACATCTTCAGGGAGGGATTATATTTGCGCAAGAAGGAACAAAAACTACTGTAAAAAAAAGGTCCTCTCCTAGACCAATAGCTCATGTTGGAACATCTGACCCTGTAGCTTTGTGGGGAAGAACTGAAAACCAGACTCCTCCAAGAGAATTAGAAGGGGTAACTGTTACTGCTCCCAAAATAGAAAAGCCTAAAAAACCTAAACTAGATCAATCTACTTTATATGGATGGATGATGTTAAATGGTTTTGATTCTAAAGACGCTAGTTTTGAGGGGAGAAAACAATTGTTTCATAAGATTTTTGGAGATGTAGAGTATACAGGAACTGCTTCTCAAAATACAAAACTATTAACAGCATTGAAGGCTGCTGGAAAAAGAGCTACTGATACCGATTTTGTAGCTGGAATGAATAATCTTGTTACCTTAAAACCTTCAGGAATCCCTAGATTAAAATAGTATAATTTTAAATAAATGGATTAATATGAAAATATTTGTGTATAATAATGCTTCTGGAGAATTGGAATTAAATGAACCAGAGATATTATTAATTAAAGAATTTGAGGGATTATGAGAAAAAGGTAGAAATAAATGTAAGGAAGATCCAACTGGAACTAGAAGACTAAGAGCTTTTAGAGAATTTAAATATATATTCCTTATGTTAGATTGAATGAGTCCATATTCACAATTTGATGAACAGGAACGACATCAAGAATGTTTATTAGATGCTAGTATTACTGAAGAAGAGTGAGCTGATCCTACATTTAGAGCTGCTTGTAGGAAATATAGAGAGTTACAAGAATCATCTAAAACATTAAAATTTATTAAAGCTGCTCAAGGAGTGGTGGATAAAATTACTGACTATTTTAATGATTTAGATTTAAGTGAAAGAGATCCAGTAACTCAAAAACCTATATATAAAACTAAAGATGTTATAACGGAGATGCAAAATGCATCAAAGGTTGTAGACGAACTTAAGAATCTAGAGATTATGTATAAGAAAGAAATTCAAGCTGTTAACTCATCCATTAGAGGGGACGCAGAACTTGGAGCATTTGATTAATCATGCCTAGAGGACGTAAGAAAAAAGTTCAAGATCCTGTAATAGATAAAGCTGTTGAAGAAATAAGCAAGATAATAGATTCTGGAGAAAAGGATTTATTAGACAACACTATATACGATGCTCCAGTACATGTAGATCCAGAAGTAGCTGGTGGATTACAGGCAGCTCGTACCGAGAATCGTGTTTCTGACAATAGCACACAGGATTTTTATTATTGGGATATACCCCTTAGTGAAGAAATTAAATTTTTTGATTCTAATTTAAGTTACGAAATTTCTGGATATAGACCAATAAATGAAGTTCAAGGATTAGATTTTAATCCTGATTGATTTACAGAAACAAGAAAAATAAAACAAGATACTGGAGTATATTGTTCTTATCCAAAGGGTTCCAAAAAGTATTTAGATTTCTGGAAGGAGCAATATAGAAGATGTAATGAAGGATACATATCTCATGGATATAGAATTACTGGAGATAACTATTTCTTTTTAAATTTCTATAGATTAAAGGATATTTCAACTGTTAAGGTAGCTGGTGGTGGTAGACGTTCTAATTTTCCTACCTTTTATGCTAAACAGTATGAATATTTTCATTATATAGAAATATGTGAAAAAACAGGTCATGATGTATGTGCATTGAAAGCTCGTGGAGTTGGATTCAGTGAGATTGCTGCATCTTTAGGAGTTAGATTATTTTCGACTGTAGAGGAATCACATGTACTGTATTCTGCATATAGTGATGATTTCCTATCTGCTGTATTAAGAAAATGTTGGGAACAATTAGAGTTCCTTAATGCTGATTCAGAAGGTGGTATGCGTCATGTTAGACAAAAGTATAATTCCGACTATCATAAAAGAGCTTCTAAGTTGAATAAGCAGCGTGAAGAATCTGGATTTATGTCTGAGATTCTTGGTATAGCAGCTGATATTCCCAGAAAACTTCGTGGAGACCGTGCCGATAGAGTATTTTTTGAAGAAGGTGGTTCCAATCCAGTTCTTATTAAAACTTATCTACAAAGCAAGGCTTTGGTTGAAATTTCTGGACGAAAGTTTGGAACTAGATTAGTATGGGGTACAGGAGGAGACTCTGGACCAGCCTTGGCAGGATTAAGTGAAATATTTAATAATCCAGAAGGATTCGGAGTGTTGCCATATAGACATAGCTATACTAAAACTGGAGAACAGGTTTTAACTGCTTACTTTATTCCAGCATTTACCTTTGTGAATAAAGATGGATATGTAGATAAAAGAGGAGTAACTGATTCTAAGAAAGCAAAAGCATTCTATGAAGAGCAAAGAAACAAACTTCTACTATCTGGAAAGGCTGATACATATAGAATTGACTGTGCAGAATTTTGTTTTACTCCAGACGATGCATTAGCTCTAGAAGGAGAAAATGATTTCGATATTGTAGCACTACAAGAACAACTTAGCAATATCATACTTCATAAAGTCGGACCAAGACCTGAGAGAGGATTTCTGGAATATGATTTCGGAGGAAGAGAACATAGAGAGGAAAATATCAAGGGCTTTAAATGGTTAAAAGACCCTAAAGGAAAAATTCTTATATTAGAACATCCTCAGAAAGATGAGGGAAATGGTGTATATAAAAATTTATATGTAGCTGGTATAGATAGTATCGACTTAGGACAAGACGAAACTTCAGAAGGTACTAAGAATGGGTCCAACTTTTGTATAGTAATCAAGAAAAGAGTAAGGGGAATGGATTCTCCAAAATATGTTGCAATATATAAAGATAGACCAAAGGATATACGTGAGGCATTTAAAATTGCACTTAGATTATTGCAATACTATAATTGTAAAGCTGTACTTGAAAAATCTAAAGTTAGCTTTATAACTTACCTAAGAGATAGGAAAAAGGATAGTATGTACTTAATGAGGAGACCTAGAGCTACTTTAGCTGACACTCAGAGAGGAAGATCTAAAGAGTTTGGAGCCCCAGCTACAGAAGCAATTATTAGACATCAATTAGACTTGATAGCAGCTTATATCAGTGACTATGCTTCAGAAATTTGATTTGAAGAAATGTTACAAGAATTAATTAAATATTCTTATGAAAATAAGAAAAAGTTTGATATTGTGGCAGCTATGGGTATGTGCGAATTGGGCGATGAAGAGATGGCTGGAGTTGTGCCTCAACGAGAAACTATCTATGAAGATGAATGAGAAGATTTTGGTTGGTATAAAGATGAAAGAGGAATTGTTAGGTATGGAATCATCCCGAAGCAAGTTTCTCAAATACCTAATTATAACTTATACCCTGAATATGACGATGGCAGACTTAGAACAAGCAATCCTCGATATAATTAAAGAGGTATACTGTGCTAGATATACAGCTAAGCTAAAGGTTAAGGAATTAAAAGACGGAGATGAGGTTATAGGGTATCACCTAGAACTAGGGATGAATAACGTAGATAAACCTATTACAATTAATAAGGAAGGGACTGTAGAAGATTTTTTAAAATGCATTAAAGACGAATTAAGACTAAGGCATTTGCATTACACAACTTACAGTCTCGGATACAAAGCGTGTAACTAATGGCTAAGAAAAAAACTGAAGAAGAATTAATAGACTTCACAAATAAAGCTATTAATGAGTTAGTTTTCCCAAAATATACATTAAAGAAAGCCTATAATTACTATAACGGAGTTAGAGATCCTGAGCAATTTCGATATTTAGAATCAAACTTTGGAATAGGAAATCCAACTTCTCTTGAGTTTATTCCATTAATCAGAAAACATGTAGACGCTATTGTGGGAGAGTTTTTAGAAACTCCAATTATTCCTAAAATAACTTGCAAGGATTCTAAAACAATTAGTAATATAGAACGAGATAAACATCTTAAAATAGTTAAAGATGTATATACGTATCTTAAAAATCATCTGAATAACTCCATTCTTACCTTCTTAAATAATAGAAATATTACTGATAAGGCGGTAGAAGGGCAAATAAATCAGATTATAGAAGATATAGACCAGAACTTTATTTCTGAGTATGAAATAGCTGCACAAAATGTTATTCAATATATTTTAAATTCAAGAGACACAGATTTGATTGAAAAGTTAAGAATTTTGCTTTTGGATTTATTAATTACTGGTTATGCGTTTTACAGAGTAGTACCATCTAAATCAGGAAATAATATTGAAATAAAAATTTTGGATCCGCTAAATACATTTATAGATAAAAACTTTAGTTCTAACTATATTAAGCTCTCTTATAGAGCTGTAATTAGAGAGTGGATGACTAAAGCTCAAATTCTTAATGCCTATGGAAAACATTTGTCTGACGAAGATGTTGAGGATTTGGAAAATATGTATGAAACGGTAACAGATAGTTCATCTATATATGTCAGAAGCTATAATAATCAATGTACTGGATTTCCAGCTTCAGATGGTTTAGAAGCTGGAAGGGAGTTGACTCCGGGGCTTCCAAATGAGGAATATGGAGTAGTAACTAACAGATTAATTCCAGTATATACAGTAGAATGGGTTGAAACTGATTCTGATTTTAAAATGCAAAGATATGAACAAGTGAAGATTGGGAATACTCTATATATTACACAAAAAGAGCCTGTTGAGGTGGTAAGAAGCCAAGATAATCCTACTTTCTGTACACTATCAACTAGTGGAATATATTTCTCTACAAGAAGTTCTGAACCATACTCACTAGTATTAGCTTGTGCCAATCTTCAAGATAAATATGATGTACTACATTTTTATAGAGATTCACTATTAGCTTCAAGTGGTACAGTTGGTGATTGGCTGGATGTGTCTATGCTTCCTAAATTTTTGGGAACTAAACTTCCAGAAAGAGTTCAGAAATGGCTCGAGTACAAGAAGAAAGCTGGAGTAGCATTAATCGACACATCACAAGATGGTATAGCTTTTAATAATAATACTGCTTTCACTGGATTTGATGATACTGTGAAGGCTCAAACTATAGAAGCTATTGAGTTGGCTATAGATAGAATAGAAAACACTTGCTCATCTATAACTGGAGTATTTAGAGAAAGGCTAAATGGAATACAGCAAAAGGATGCTGTAACTAATGTAAAGGTTGGAATACAGAACTCCTTTACTATTACTAAGCAGTTTACCCATCAAATGGATTTACTGACTACAGAATTACTGGTAGATTGTTTGAATGTAGCTAAAAAAGTATGAAAAAAGGGATTAAAAGGAACTCTAATTTTAGGAGATAAAGGAGTAAAAGTATTTACAGCTCTTCCAGAGTATTTCACTGTAACTGATTACGATATTAATATCGAACCTAGCTCTAACATAGTTAGGGACATGGAGACTATAAAACAGATAGTTCCAGAACTAATTAAAGCCCAAGCTCTTGATCCAGAAGACTTAATAGAAGCGCTTACTGTTAAAAGCATGACTGAATTAAGAAACAATATTGGAAGCTCTTTAAAGAGAAAACGACAAGAAGCAAATCAAGTAGGTCAAATACAACAACAGTTAGAACAGTCTCAGCAACAGCTACAACAATTAATGTCGGAGAACAAATCATTAAGTGGAAGATTAGAAACTCTTAATGAGGCTAAAATCAAATTAGAGCAAGATAGACTGAAGTCAGAAACTGAAATTAACTGATATAAAGCTAGAACAGATAAAGCCTACAAAGACTCTGTGGCTGAAACTAACAAACAAAAAGTAGAAGTAGAAGAGGCTCAGATGTATGACGGGAATCCTTACAATGATAAAGTAAAATATTAATATGGAAGTAAAATTAAATATTTGTAAACTGGGAGGAGAAAAAAGTTGTGCTATTAAAATAAGTGACGCTACAACTGATTTCCTTCCAGAAGATTCCTCTACTCCAGTATTTCAAAAGTTTAAAATGTCAGAAGTTAAGAGTGTAGATGTTGTTAGACTTAATTTAGTTAATGAAACTAAAATACTGAGAGTATTTATATCAGACATAGATTTATCTAATATATTTGAAATAAAAGAGGATGGTTGGTATGATATACATCACATAGTTCTTCCTACTAAAGAGTGATTCGATCAGGCATTAGAAGATGGAGGAATGATTTATACTTATGATACCGTGTACTATGTCGATAATGAAAAATTCTATAAATATAAAGATACTGTAACTACGGAAGTAAGCATTGAAGAAATATTAGAAAGAAATCCACTAAATACAACTATTTCAGTAGCTTGTCAAAACCATTTCTCTATATTCTATTTAATGCATTGTTATATTTTGTTGGCAGAAAAATTACTCTCTATTAATCTAAGATGTGAAAACGACCAATTAAGTGAATTGACATTTAATAGAGATGTATTATGGATGGCAATTAATATAATAAAATATTCTGTAGAATTTGGAGATTTGGAAGGAGCCACAGTAAGATTAAGTAAACTAAACTACTGTAATGGCTTATGTAAAAAACTTAATAATGACACTTTAAATATTTCTGGCTGTGGGTGTAGTAAATAGGCTTAAGAAAAAAGCTATACATGATTTCGATCACTTAATTAAGAGGCTAGAAAAAGGATATAAAATAAAATATAATAATTTAATGAATATTGTATGTTTAATAGAGTTATATCCAGATATTAAAAATAGTAACTATATAGCTTCTACACTGTTGCATGAGTAAAGAATTTTTTGATGGCACTGGTATATTAACTTCAAGTAGAAGTTGTTACACTAGTCCTGAGGACTGCCAAATTCCAACTAAATTAAGTGAATTGGAAAACGATATGAATTTTATCAGAGATGCTCAATATCAGCATACTGATAATAACTTTACAGATGAATACAAAGAAATATTAGATCAAAATAAAGACTTACCTCAAGCTGTAGAGGATGCTAAAGAGGCTGCTGATAGAGCAAATGCGGCTGCTGATAGAGCAAATGCGGCTGCAAGTGTTTCTGAAATACTTAATGAAAATCCTCCTAAAATAGTTAATGATTACTGGTGGTTCTATAATACTGATACTAGTAAGTATGAAAATACAGGCATTAAAGCAATAGGAGATTCTTTTGTAATCAAAAGAACGTATTCTTCTGTACAAGAAATGGAAGATAATTTTAATAGTCCTGATGTGTCTGTAGGAGAATTTGTAGTTATTAATACTGACGATGTAGAAGATCCAGAAAACTCTAGGTTGTATATGAAGGCTGAAGAGTCTTGGAAATTTATAACTGATTTGTCTGGAGCTACCGGTATCACCGGATTGTCAGCGTATCAAATAGCTGTACAACAAGGTTTTGAGGGTACAGAAGAGGAATGGGTAAACTCTCTTAGTGCAGATAGTAAAGAGGCAGCTAAACTAGCAAATGCTGCTGCAGAATCAGCTATAGAAGCTACGTCTGATTTAAAAAAATTTGAAGAGGAAGCTAAACAGGCTGAAGAAACTAGAAAATCTAATGAAACAGTCAGAGAACAGCAGGAAGCTGATAGGGAACAGAAAACTAGTCAGATCATTCAAGAAACTACCAACGTAAAGAATGAGACTGACCAAGTTAGACAAGATACCTTATCAGCTAAAAACGAAACTATAGCCGCAACACAAGCTGCTGAAGAAGCTGCTTCTAAGACTAACCAAGCTATTTCAGACGCTCAATCTGCTACTATAGCCGCAACACAGGCAGCAACCAATGCTAATGAAAAGGCTGAATTAGCAAATCAAGCAGCAACCAATGCTAATACTGCTGCTACTACAGCTGGACAAGCAGCTACTAATGCTAATACTCAAGCTGATAGAGCTAAAGAGTTTGCAGATAATCCTCCAAAAATTGAAAGTGGAACTTGGTGGGTTTGGGATGAAGATAGCGATGCTTACACTAATACAGGTATTAATGCTACTGGTCCTAAAGGTGATACAGGTAGTGGATTAAATATCATTGGAGAACTTACTGAAGAATCTCAATTACCTGCTGATGGAGAACCCGGAGATGCCTATTTGATGAATGGACAACTCTATGTTTATGTAGGTTCTGGAGGTAACGTAACTACTAATCCAAAGTGGAGTAATGTAGGTAATATTAAAGGAGAAAAAGGAGATGCTGCTACTATACAGGTAGGAACAGTAACAAGTGGAGATACTGCCAGTGTTAATAATTCTGGAACATCTAGTGATGCTGTACTTGACTTTGTATTACCAAAAGGAGACGCTGCCACAATTCAAGTAGGAACTGTTGCCAGTGGGGAAAACGCAAGTGTGTCTAATTCTGGAAACGAACATGCAGCTATATTTGATTTTGTTTTACCTTCTGGAGAACCTGGAAAGTCTCCTAAAATACAAGGAGGAACATGGTGAGTTTGGAGTTGGGATGAAAACGATTATGTAAATACTAATATTTCTGTAAGTAGCGACTGCGAACTTACTAAAGAAAAAGTAGAGAATGTACTAACTGGAGATATCAGTTCTCATAACCATGACTCTAAGTACATTGGAGATGCTCCAAAAGATAGTAGGTATTACGGCAGACAAGAAGGAGCTTGGAAAATTCTTGATGATGTATTTATCAAAACAGAGTCTGACCCTACTGTGCCGTCTTGGGCTAAACAACCATCTAAACCAACATACACTGCTGAAGAAGTTGGAGCACTTCCTGCAGACACTGAAATCCCCGATATTTCAGGATTGGCGACTAAGCAAGAGCTTGAATCCAAAGCTGACATAAGCTCTTTAGATGGTAAAGTTGACAAAGTTCAAGGTAAGGGACTGTCTACTAATGATTTTACAAATATATATAAAAATCATATAGATGTACTTACAGCTAAATTAGGTTGAACAACCATAGAATAACTTAAAATTTAGTTAGAAATGGAAACTAACAATGTAATAGAAACGTTATTTATTCAAGCGAAAACAAAAGCTGGATTCGAAGCTAAGGTATCTGCATCAGAAGTAAGTCCAGATTCTGTAGCATTTATAGAAGATACTAGAGAAATGTGGACTCAAGGAGTCTACTACCCTATGTCTGAAATTGTTACAGTAGAATCAGTTCCTGGAGAAACTTTACTTACTTGCAATTTAGCTGGAACTACTTATAAGTACAAAATAGGTGATGAATGCAGATTCTATGATACAGATAAACAAGAATATAGATTTTATAAGTTGTTCGATATTTCTGACGGAAAGGCTAAATGGGGACTGGTTGAAGGGACAACAGAATTGGCATCTTCTACTTTAGATGGTTTAATGTCTAAAGAGGACAAGACAAAACTCGATGGATTACAACAAGCAGATTGGAATGCAGTCTCAGGAGGTGCTCAAATATTAAACAAACCAGAAGTATATACCAAGACTGAAGTTGACGACTTAATAGACGGAGTTACTATTCCTGGAGTATATAAGTATAAAGGTTCTAAACCTACTTATTCAGATCTTCCAGCTACAGGTAATGAAGTTGGAGATGTTTGGAACGTAGTTAAAACTGATATTAATTATGCGTGGACTGGAACTGATTGGGATCCTCTTGGAGGAACTTCCTCTATGGCTAGTGCAACAGAGGCGGGGTTAATGTCAAGTGAAAATTTTACTAAATTACAAGATATTGAAGCTAATGCTCAAGTAAACAAAATAGAAGCTATCACGTTTGCTGGAGAGCCTATAGAAATTAATTCAAAATCTGTAAATATTCCAGAAGAGGTTCATACATCTAATGGAATTAAGCCTTCAGTTAAAGTTCCTATTTGGATAGATTTATCAGAAGAAGTATCTGAAAGTTACACAAAACAGGAAGCTGACGAACTATTTCAAGGTAAAGTTCCTGGAAAAGGATTATCTACTAATGATTTTACTAATTCATTAAAAAGTAAATTAGACGGAATTGAAGAGGGAGCTCAAGTTAATGTAAAACCTGATTGGAGTGCATCAGCAGGAAATGCTGCTGAGATTTTAAATAAACCTACTATTCCAACTAAAACAAGTGACTTAACAAATGACTCTGGATTTACTACAAAAACATATGTAGATGGAGAGATAGCAAAAGTACATCAGTTTGAGGTTAAAAAAGTTGATTCTCTACCTGGAACTGGAGAAAGCAATATTCTATACTTAGTTCCTAAGTCTGAATCAGGTCAAGATGTTTATAACGAGTATATTTGGGACGGTTCAAAATTTGAATTAATAGGAAATACTTCTATAGATTTATCAGACTATTATACTAAAGAGGAAGTTGATGCTAAAATTCCAGTAATAACAGTTTCAGCCAATGAGCCGTCTGGAGGAAAAGATGGAGATATATGGTTTCAAATTGTAACTCAATAATATATGACAACTAAGATAATAGAACAATATATTAATCATAATGGCTCATGGGTTCCCTATGAGCCTATGGTTAATCAAAATGGAATATTTAATCCTCCAGAAAACTTGTGAGTTAAGCATAATGGAGAATATATAAATAACACTTGGTCTTTAGATCTCAACGTTAAAGGTAAAAGGAGAGTTACTCCTAAATTTAGACCTAGAGTAGGTGACTTTGTGTATAGCGATAAAACTTGATCTACTTTATTAGATGAATCAAAAACTTGTGTGGGTGTCATCACGGATGTGAAAAGCAAAGATTTTGATTTTATAGCATTAAACGACACAGATATAGGCGCTTGGTCAACATCTAATACAATTATTAGTGATATTTTTACAACTACAGATTCGAAAATATCCATAATTGATTTTAGCGGTAAAGGAAACACAGAAAAAATTATTTTCCAATTAGGTGAGGATGCAGCACCTGCTGCAGATCATTGCAATAATTATTCTACAGCGGGCTTTGGAGCAGGTTCTTGGTATTTGCCTTCTGCAGGACAATGACAAGTATCTTGGTTAAATAAATCTAAGATAGATGCTTCTATAGAAGCAGTAGGTGGAACTCTTCCTAAGTCCAGTTCTGGGTATTGAGTTTCAACTCAATATAGTAATTCAGATGCATGATATGTAGGTTGGAGTTCTTCTTGAGCAATTTACAATACGTCCAAAGGAAGTGTGCAAAATGTTCGTCTATTCTGTACTTACGAATATAACCCTGTTCCGAATGGTGTATATATCTATGACAAAGATAATAACTACTACACAAAAGAAGAGTGATTATCGTTAGGTAAGGAGGTAGAGGAAGTACTTGGAATAGGTATTTCAACTGATACTAATTCATTTATGGTGGACACAAGTATAAGTACTGCACGTTATGCTTTTGGACAGGGCACTTTGATTGAAAATGTTCCATTTACAAACACCTTAAATCCTAGTATCCACGGAAAACCATCTCACGGTGTTGTTTATACTGATATAATAATATCCAGTTTGGGAACTGGCGGAGCTCCTGCAGCAGAATATGCTAAATCTTTCCAGTTTAAGAACGCTCAAAAGGGTTATTTACCTTCATATGATGAGGTATTTACTTTATATAATTACAAGACACAAGTAGAAGATGTTTTGAATACATTAGGTATTTCTTTATGGGGAGATGTATCCCTTCAAACCTGTACTCAAGTTGGAAGTGTGAATAATGCAGCATTATATTGACCAAGTGCGGGTTATAGCGGACCAGGAAAAGGTGATTCTCAATTTGTTCTTGTATTTACATATCTTCCATTTAAGGGTGGTATAGTAGAGGGAGCTTATATCTTAGGTTCTGATGGTAATCTTTACATTAAAGACGACTGGAACAATCATTCTTCTGAAGTGGAAGCGGAAGGAGTGGCAGTTGTGACTCCTGAATCACAGTTTGTAATAGCTACTGAAGAGGAGAAAACAGAATTCTGTACCAAATTAGAAGTAACTGATAATATTGTAACTACTTCAGTAATATCCGAAGCGATATTAGATTATAAGGGTAAATATAATACCAAACAATATATTGCTCAATATGGATTAGATAACTGTCCGGCTACAGAAATCTGTAGAAACTATATAGCTAATAGGAACGTAGGATATATTCCAAGTTTAGGACAACTATACTTAGCTTGAACTATGAAATCTGAAATAAGTTCACTAATGAGTCTTATAGGAGGACAGGCTATAGGTAGCACATTGTTGTCTAGTGGAAGCTCTTGTTACAGCTTGTGAAGTTCTACGCAGCACAGTAATATTGCATCATGAGCACTATATTGAGATAGTGATAACTTAAATTATTCTACCTATATACAGAAAAACTTAGATAGTGCTGTAGTAAGACCTGTTGCAGATTTAATATTATATAGTGAGGCAGAAGAACTAGAAAATGCTTTAGTAACTCCAAATTATGAAGTTTCTAAATCCAAGCTAACTGATTCTTCTGGAAATGCATCATTATTGCTAAGAGCCTATAAGGATAGTACATACTCAGTCACACATCCAGATTTTACACCATTTTCTGAAGAAATAAAAGAACTTTCCAGTGATTTGAGTAGAGAAGTGATTTTGGAACCTGGATATACTGTTAATATTACAATTAAGGAAAATACAGATGAAGGAACTACTATTGGTGGTGCTGAGATTAAAATAGAGTCATCTGATGGAACATTTAAGTTCATACAAAAATCTACAGAAGGCGGACTCTTAACATTGGATTTACTTCCAGAAAACTATACTGTTGAAGTATCTAAAGGTGGCTATAAATCAACTATATCTGACTTAACTGTTGAAGATTCTGAAGTAGCTGTAACAATTGCTTTACCTAAAATTTACGATTTAAATGTTACGGTTACTAGGGCTGAACAGCCAGTTTCTGAAGCAAATGTTTCAATATATGACAATCAAGAAGGAGTGATTTCTGCTATCTTATCTCAAATGGGTAGAGTTTTATTTAAAAGAACTGGGGACAAAGCTGGAACATTTATACGACTTGGAGAAAATAATACTGAAGAATACTTTGATGGAAGCACAGCTCTATTAGATGGTTCAGAAGGTGATGTAATGGTATATCTTCCTAGACTATTTTATCATTATGAATCTCTAGGAGGTACTAAGTTTGCATATAAATACTCTCTAGTTAAAGAAGCCGACGATTGGATAGAAATCCCAGCATCCTTAGTAGGGGCTTATAAAGGTTATACTGAGTACGGTAAACTATATAGTATAAGTGGAGAAAGTCCCCAAACGATGACTTCTTGAACAAATTTTAATACTTACGCTTCTGAGAGAGGTACTGGATATCAAATAATAGATTATGGGCAACATTGTCATATTGCTATGTTGTTTTATGCTAAATATAAAAACAGAAATTCTCAAGCAATATTAGGAACTGGTAGCGCTAACAGGTTAACAAAAACAGGTGGCACTAATAATATGGGAAACAACGATACCCAAAACGTAACCTCTGGTTGAGTTAACTTCCAAGGAATAGAAGGTGTATTTGGTGGAATATATGAATTTATAAAAGGTGTTGAAATTAATAACTATGTTTGGACAATCACCGACCCAGACGGTTCAACCCGCAATGTGAATGCTGGAACGACAGATGGCTGGATAACCAGTGTGGCAGCAGAAAACGGTCCGTTTTTTGATATGGTTCCAACAAAAGTCGGCGGAAGCAGTACAACATATTATTCAGATTATTATTCGGCGGGTAGTAGCGGTCCCTATATTTTGGCTCGCTCCTATAGAGATGCAGAAGCAAATTGTGGTATAGCATACATAGCTTATTATGTTGCATCAAGCTCAGCTGCAGGCATTGGTTCACGTCTTGCCTTCAGAGGAGAATTAACCGAATCTAAAGATGTTGCGTCTTATAAATCTATAACAGCAGTATAATATGAAAGATATAATGATATGGGATTCTAGTATTTCTGATCCCTCTAATATAACAATATTGTCTGAACTTGCCTCTGGAGTAACGAACTCCAGTGGACAGGTTCAATTACCAGATATAGGTTATGGCACTAAAGTGATTGAGGTAGAAGAGACTCCATCTACTAAAAAATATTTTGAAAGTGTATTAATAGATTCTGATAGTAAACAAATAGCTGTTACTCCTACTTATACAGTAATCATAACCACAAACAAAGGCGCTACTGTAGTTTTCACAGATTCAGATGGAATAGTAACCAATGCAGAAGCCGCTAATGGAACAATTACTATTAATAAAGTTCCAGCTGGAGAATATTCTATAAATGTTACTTTGGATGGATATACTCCTGTTAATATTACTGGAACTATAGAACAAACTACAGATACTACTCTAAATCTAGATTATACTCTAAATAGACTTCCTAAATTAGTACAAGTAACAACTGTGCCTGATGGTTTTTATACACTAGATACATCTTATAAGTACCTTTCAGTATTAGTAGTTGGTAAGGGGTATAGAGCTGAAAGCACTCCTACTGGTGGAGGGAGTGGTACTGTTGCATATAAAAAGAACTTATTAGTAGCAGATATGAAAAATGTTACTATAGAAGAAGATAGGTCAGGTCCAGGAACTGTTAATACTGGAACTATGTTTATGTGAGATAGTATCAATATTGCTGACAGATTTGTTATAATTGCTCCAAATGCTACTAGTATAAACGGAGGAGCAATTCCACAGTATATGAAAAATAGTGTTGATATTTTAGATGAATTAGATGGTTATGGATCTAACTCAGGTAGTAATTCGTACACAAAAGGTGGAGGAGGCTCGTCTGCAGATGGAACCTCAGGTGTTGGAGGTACTGGAGGGGATGGTACGTTTGGTTTTGGAGGAAACGGAACATCAGTAAGTAAAGGTACTATAATTCCTTTATCCTCTATATTCGGAGGTACTGGTGCAGGGGGCTCGTCCTATAATATCGGAGATTATCCTTATCAAGGATCCGGCGGAGGATACAGTAGCGGAGATTCTCTAGGTCCAAATTACGGGGGCGGTGCCAATTATAGATTTGGACATGCCACATCTGTACCATCAGGTGGTTCCACTGACTCAGTTCCAGCTTGAATAATTTGTTTATATTATCACGATACAGAATTATAATGACTAACGAAGAAAGACTTATTAATTGTAAACAAAGAATACTAGCTATTTATCCAACATCTAGTATTCTATCTGGAATGGACTCTGCAGGCAATTTTGTCTACAGAGTTACAATTCCAGGAGTAAAGATTATTGAATCTCCTAATATTAATGCACTGGAGGTTGCAGTAAGAAATTTAGAACTTAATAGATAAACCATTTAAAAGAAGAGATTACATAACTAACAATTAAACGAATTAATATGGCAGTTTTTAAAATTCCGAATCCCCAATGGGACGGGCTTACTCCAGAAGAGGAGTATTTGCCTATTTCGCAGATAGGAGTTCAGCAATTTCCTGATGCTCCTGAAGATGGTAAAATGTATAATAGGAAAAATGGAAATTGGGTAGAATGTCCTGCACATCCTATTCCAACATTGGAATCAGTTCCTGGAGAAGATACTTTAACTTATGTAGAAGAAGGTGTAACTTATATTTTTAGAATTGGAGATGAGGCAAGGTACTATGATTCTGAAAAGGAAGAGTATGTATTCTATAAGTTATATGACTTGGCAGATAACAAAGCAAATTGGAAAATAGCTGGAAGTGGAGGAGTATTTAATGAAACTTTAGTTTTATCACTAACTTCTAATCAAGGATCAGATACTAGCCTGGAAGGAGCTAAAATAAATATTAAATATTCTGATAATACTACAGTTTTAACATGAAGTGGAGTTCCTGTTACTACAACTATTCCAATGAATATGACTTATACTATTATATGTGAAGAAATTTCAGGATACGCATCTCCTCCAACCCAAGAGTTTATTGCTTTAGCTGAAAATACTAGAAACATAGATTTAATATATAATACAACTATTACAACTATTAATGTGTCATCTAACCAAGCACAACCTGATTCTGCTTTAAATGGTTTGGAATTCACATTAAGCTATAACAACATTCCTCAAAAACTAGTTTGGAATAATTTACCTATTACAGTGAAGATTCCAACAGGTATTGAATATACGTTAAGTGGAGCAGATATTATAGGATATAAAACTCCTACAGTGTTATCTAAAATCGCAGAAGGAACTACTGGGTCAAGTTCTTTAGTATATAATACAACGGTTACCTCTATTTCTTTAACTTCTAATCAACCTGCTCCGGATGCTAATTTAAATAGTGCTAAATTCACATTAGCTTATCCTGAATTTTCAGAAGAGCTTACATATACAGGTAGCCCTGTTGTTAAAAATATTCCTACAGGAGTGCAATATACAATTACTGGTAAAGATATTGCAGGGTATAAATCTCCGGCAGCTCTAACAAAGACAGCAGCAGGAGTAGCAGAAACAGCTTCTATTAATTATTTAACAGAAAAGGTTACTATTAATGTAGTTACAACAGAAAATACTTTAACTTCTACTGTAACAGTAGCTATAACTGGAGGATCTACTAATAATTATACTATAGCTAGTGGTAGTAATGAAGTAATTTATATTCCTCACGGAAAAGCATATACTATTTCATGTAATGAAGTAGATATGTTTATTAAGCCAAGTAACCAAAGCTATACAGCAAGTGATGTTAGTAGAAGCGTGACTCTAACTTATACTCTCTTGTCTGAGCAAACTTACACCACAAAAGTCACGTTTGTCGATTCTGAAGGCGCACCTGCGGTGGCTACAGCGAATAATCTGGATATTGCATCAAATTTATCTAAAGGTAAAAGATGTTTAGTTAAGAAAACATCGAATGGCGTAGCTATTTGTTATTTATCAGAGACTAATTCTGAAAAATTTCATGACAATACAACTGTAGCTAAACTAGATGGTACTATGGGACAATGAATGACAGATTCTCCTTCATTATTCATAAAAGTAGATGAGTCCATATCAGGAACTCACAATTTACTGATATCTGATAGAAATATAGATGGGACTTATAAGGAAATGAGAAGAGTGCTTATAGGAGTTACAAAAGGTATTTCTACTAATAGTAAGTTATGAAGTAAGAAAGGGTCAGCTCCTACAACTGGTCAAACAGCTGGCACGTGTCATACTCAAGCCACTGCATGTGGAAATGGATTCGATATAATAGATTACGAAACACATCGTAAATTGGCATATTTATTTTATGCTAAATATGGAAATAGAAATCCTCAAGCAATGGATAAGTTTGGTTCTGGATCATCTACTACTGGTAGAACAAGCGGAGAGACATCTACTTTAGGAAATGCAGATGGTAAAACTACTAATCAAGTAGCATTCCACGGAGTAGAAGATCCATACGGAAATGTATATGAATGGATGAGTGGAATTCATTGTAATGGTTTAACGTATTATATATATGATGGATTTGAACCAGATAAAGTTCCTACAGCTGAATATAGAACAGTAACAGTTCCTAGCAATGCAAGTGGTTGGATATCTAAACTAAAATGGGGAGAATATGGTGACATGATTCCTATTGAGTTTAGTGGAAGTGAAACAACTCATTACTGCGATAACGGCTATGTGGGCTATTCTGGTTGGCGGGTGGTTCAGCGGTCGCATTATGGCGCGAGCGGCTATGGCGGCTTTACGTATTTCTATAGCGGCTATGCCTCATCCGGTTCCGATTCGGCTATCAGCTCTCGCTTACAGTACCGAGGGAACATACAAGTAATAGAAAATCCTGCAGAATTTATAGCATTGCCTGTTGGATTTTAAGATAATATAAAATAAAGTTCCCTCCACTAAAGGAGGGAACAACTTTAAATTTTAGATATATAAGGAAGTTTCTAGCTGATACAGGATGTCAAGAGAATGCAGCTATTTTAGATAAAATACGATAACAGCAATGTAGGCAATTCTAGTTGACGAGTAGTTCAACAGTCGAATAATAGCGCGAACAGCAATAGCAGCTTTACGTATTTCAATAGCAACAATGCCTCATCCAATTCCAATTCGAATATCAGCTCTCACTATATTTTTTGCAATTTTTTTTACTATTTATATCATATCTAATAAGAAACTATCCATGCCTCTCGGCAAAAAATAACCTGCTAACAATCTTATTTTGGTAGGGAAACCGAAGAATTAAGTAAGCAAAAAGTACTCTATATATGAAGAGAATAAAGGATTTATTTGATAAGATTTGTACATTAGAAAATGTTCAATTAGCTTATAAGAAAGCTACTAAAGGAAAGAAGCATTATCGAGGTGTAATTACCTGAAATAAGAATCTAGAAAAGAATATAAAAGATCTGGCAGATTCTATGAGAAATGGAACATATGTTACTTCTAAATATGACGTATTTACATTAGTAACAGATCATGGTAAACGTAGAGAAATTTATAGATTGCCAATTAGAGATAGAATAGCACAACATGCGATAATGAATTATTTAGAACCTATATTTAGAAAAAGTTTTATTTATGATACATATTCGTCTATTAAAGAAAGAGGCATTCATTTAGGGCTAAAAAGACTAAAAAGGCTTTAAAAGACACAGAAGGGACTAAGTATTGTTTGAAATTAGATATACATAAGTTTTATCCTTCTGTTGATCAAGAGTTGATGATAAAAACACTACAAAGAAAATTTAAAGATAAAAGATTAATGAATCTATTAAGTGAAATAGTCTGATCTACTGATAGAGGATTACCAATTGGTAATTACACTTCACAATATTTCGCTAACTTTTTTATGACAGGATTCGATCATTGGGTTAAAGAAGTTTTAAAAGTAAAATATTACTTTAGATATTGTGATGATATGGTATTTCTTGCAAGTACAAAAGAAGAATTATGAGGAATACTTGAGAAAGTAAGAGAGAAACTTACAGAACTTAAATTAGAATTAAAACCAAATTGACAGGTTTTTCCAGTAAAAGCTAGAAGTATAGATTTTTTAGGATATAGAACATATCATACACATTGTTTAGTTAGAAAATATATTAAAAAAGCATTTATTGATAAGGTGAAAAACTCAAAAACAAATTTCGAAAAAGCCATATCTGCAGCAGCCTATTGAGGAATGTTTACACATGCTAATTGTAGAAATTTGTGATTTAAATATACAGAAATGAAAACATTTAAAGATTTAGAAATTCACGTAAAGTCTAGGTTATCTCCTGAACAAGTTCTAGATCAATTAATTGAAGTAAATAATATTAGTTTTACTTACAAGAGAGGAGAAAAGAAACTTAATATAGATGCAACATTTGAAGGAAGAAACGTTATAATTAGAACCACAGGAGAGCTACTTATAGAAGCTGCTGAGCAATTTCTTCCAGAAAATTACCCATTTGAAACTAAGATTATTAAAGAAAATAATTACTACAAATTTGACTAACATGGCTAGAATAGTAAATGGAAGCGTAATCCCTACCTTAGTAGAATATATAGGAATGGGATGTTGGAGATTAAGATGGAACATAGAGCAAGTTACAGATGCAGAAACGCAAGCTATTTCATATAATTATGTAGAAGAAGAATTTAAATATGAACCAAGTTTTGAACAAATTAAAAATACAATACTTGGATGATTTAATTCTGAAATAGATATGAAGATACTTTCTGGATTTAGATGAAAAAACAATTTAGTTTGGCTATCAACAGAAAATCAATTTAATTATAAGGCTGATTATGATCTGGCTATACAAGAAAATGGAGCAAATTTGCCCACAATATTTAAATTTGGAAGTATAGAAGAACCAGTATATTATAAATTCGAAACTCTAGAAGACTTAAAAGATTTCTACAGTAAATCAGTAGCTTATGTTAAGCAAACCCTTCAAGAAGGATGAGTTGCAAAAGATTCATTTGATTTTGCTCCTTATATGATTAGTCAGTAATGTATTGAGTTTTAATAGTTTGAACATTGATATTTTATCTTCTAGGTGTTGGAACTAATAAGTTGATTAGATTTATTAAAAATAAAAGAAAATAAATGTATAATTTAATTGGATTTATAATATTTGTAGTCATTGGAATAATTGTAGTAGATTCTATTATAGCTTTCAAAGACTAGAAAGATAAAAAATAAAATTGGTTTCAACATAACAGTTTAATATTTAGGGCGTTAACATTCATTAACGCCCTTTAACTTTTCTATTAGTTTATAATTGTTAATTTTAACAATTTTTAATAATTTATTTGACAACACCGTAAATTTGTATTATCTTTGCAGTGTCAATAAAAGGAAAAAGTCACTTCAAGAAAATTTAATTTTACGCGTAAAAAATAGATAATACGAATCACTAACACACAATTTTTAACAATGTCAGAAGCCGAAGATAAGTTCGGTTCAAAAGGTAAAACCAATGCAGCTCTAACTCTTGGTATTATTGGTACAGGTCTAGCTGCTCTAAGTAACAACGGTGGATGCGGTTGTGGAGGCAATGGATTACTTGGTGGTCTGTTTGGAGGAAACAACGGAAACTGTTTAGCAGAAAGAGCAATGCAAATGGCTTACGCTCAAGGTCAGCAAGCTGATAATTTAGCTTGGGCTAATAGAGTACAGTCTATGCAAGACGACATAGATCTTTATACTTATATCAATGGTCAAACCAAAGTTTTGAGCGATCAAAACTATCAGGGACGTATCACTGATATAGGAGAAAAGTGTAATATGTACGTAGACCTTATTTCTAGAGATAACGTTCAAAATCTTACTCTATGTGATAAACTGTCAGCAAGTAGAGAAAAAGATATTCAGGAAAAGGCTGATATGTTTACCAGATTAAACGTTAGAATTAACGAACTTGAAAAGAAAGAGGCTGCTATTAGCGCATCACTTCCATTAATGTTCGAATTAACTCAGGTTAAAGCCAATAAGTACACTGACGATTGCTGCTGCAAAGCTGAAAAACAGAACTTAATTTCTGATGCTTATCTGCAAAGACAATTAGATCACAAAATTGACGGAGAATTAAAGTATGCTTATAGTAACCTATGTGCTCCTGTTCCTAACATCACTCCTTTGTATTGTTCTCCTTTTACTGTTAACGGTAGCGGAACTACTTACACAGGATGCTGCGGAAGTTCTCAAAGTTTATAGTAATTTAAAAAGGAAGTAAATATGAGTTGTTGCAAGAGAAGTGTATCCAGCACCCCTGGGTACACTTATATTAAGAACAATGTAGCCCAAACTTGGGCAGCATCAGGCGGAGTTTTACAGCCAGGAAGTATCATTGCTACTTCTAGTGCTAATAATATTATAGTTTCTGGAAGTTCACTAGTTGTTGCTAACAAAGGTACTTATATGATTGATGCTTCTATCATAGGTACTCCTGCAACTGTTTCTTCTACTATTATACCTACAATTTCAGTTAACGGTGTAGTAGTATCTGCAGCACCTATAACTGGTGGTGCAACCGCCATAAACACTGAATATGAGATTAAAACTATTCTATCCCTTAATAAAGGAGATGTTATCACTATCACAAACACTGGGGCTTCAGCATTAACTGTAAGTGCAGTTAATTCTCCAGCCTACAACGTAAATATTCTTATAGAAAGATTTAATTAGTATGTTTGAAAATCCGTTTGGTACTAATCTTCAAGACTTACAGACGACTTATCTGCAGCAGATGCAAGCTATGCAAGCTATGCAGCAGCAAAA
>OHUR01000169.1_pt1 | contig 36285 bp, 43 predicted proteins | sample 1579251 | NCBI WGS metagenome assembly OHUR01 (sample SAMEA3882528, study PRJEB24775) | human gut metagenome | biome: human-associated habitat; feature: intestine environment; material: feces | place: Netherlands | collected 2009/2010
AAGACCGAGGAGAAGACCGAGGAGAAGACCGAGGAGAAGACCGAGGAGAAGACCGAGGAGAAGACCGCCGACATCGACGCCGAGGTGAAGGAGTTCATCGACGCCGGGATGGATCTGGAAGCCATCAAAGAAGCCTATGCAGACTCGCAAATGTCTGCCGGGGAGATCGAAGAGGCTTACAACCGGATAGTCAATCCCGTTTCAGAGGCTCCCAAGAAGGGAGCCAAAAAAGGAGGGTCCAAATAGGACTGGTAATAGGACGGGGTCGCTTCCCGTCCCTCCTACTATTAAAATTACGCCAGTATGAAAGTTGCACAGATCAAATCAGCTCCTCAGTTCGAATCCCGGGACTGGAGACAATATGGCATCCAAACATACGGAGATACCAACGACTTTCCCCAGACAGTCAGCGAGATTGTTCAGGCTTCAAAGACCGGCAATGCCTGCTTGAGCATATACAATGATTTCGTATACGGTCACGGATTCAAAGATCCGGGTATCTACAAATTGCGGGTCAACAAAGAAGGGGAGAAGCTAGACAAGATCCTCCGCATGGTATGCAAAGACTTCACGTTATGGCATGGGTTCGCCATCCATGTTAACTACAATATGAACTTCCGCGTCAGTTCAATCCACCACATTCCGTTCGAGTCTCTCCGACTTGCGAAGGCAGATGACGATGGATTCATTGGCCGGACGGCATATCACCCCGACTGGGGTCACCGAGACAAGACGAGGTCCCGGTGGTCCCCGTCTGACATTGAGTGGTTTCATCTCTTCAACCCGGACCCGGAGGTTATTCTGAACCAGGTAGAAGAAGCTGGCGGGTGGGACAATTACAATGGCCAGATCCTCTACTTTTCCGGAGACTCTGAAGGCAGTCCCTCTTACCCGGTCCCCATCTTCATCGCTGAGATGACAGACATGAGAACTGAGGAAGCACTTGCCAATGTAGCCGGTAGAAACGCATGCTCCAACTTCTTGTCAGCTGGGATCTTGGTAGACATCAAGGACGAGACTCAAGATCAGTCCCAAGTCAATGAGACCCAGAAAGAGCTCAACAAGTTTCAAGGAGACGAGAACACTTCTCAACTGTGGTACATCCAGTGCAAGTCCAAAGATGAGGTGCCCCAGTTCATAAGGTTCTCCGGGGAGAACTATGACAAAGCATTCGAAGTAACGCAGAGAGTCATCCCGGAGAACATTGGTCAAGCCTTCAAGCAGCCTCCCATTCTTCGAGCTGTTGACGTGGGGGCTAACTTTGGGGCTGATCTCATGACCAATGCCTACAAGTACTACAACTCTGTTACAGTCCGGGAGCGTCAGCAGCTGGAGGAGACTTTCGTATCGGTCTTTGAGTACTGGTGGGCTCCTTTGGAAAATCCCGACTTCGCTATTCAGTCTCTCACTTACAATGCCGGCGAGTCTATAGCAGACAGAATTGGCAAGGACAACATGACTCAGGTACTGGAGATTATCCGGGACCAGATGCTCTCCACTGTTCAGAAGAGAAACATGCTCAAGCTCATTTATGGGCTTTACGACGAGGAGATTATAAAACTCATGCCCGATGATACTCAACTCTAACGACCTTCGGAATGTTCGGCCGATAGCCGAGAACGTCAACGATCCGGCCAGACTGGAGCCATATATCCGGGAGGCTGAGACTCTCAGACTGGTGGATGCCATAGGAGCCAATCTCTACAGATGGCTCGACGAGACAGACTTTTCCGGCCCCGGTCCTTTCCAATATGGGGACGTAACCATTACAAAAGATCAGTACACTGCCGCCATGGAAGGCGGGTATTATGGTGGTGGCTGTTCCGGGGATGGTCGAAGCGAAGGACTCAAGATCGCCATTGCATACATTGCGTATTCCCGATTCATAGTCAACAATCCAATCAACCCCACTGCATTCGGGGTGAGGTACAAAGATGGCGAATTCAGCACTCGAGTAGAAGACAACATCATCATCCGTAGCTCGAACGAAGCACGGAACATCGGGGAAGCCTACCTCGAGAAGGCTATAAATCACCTTAAAGCTCTGCGGTTACTGACTCCATGTACTGAATACAAGGAGTCCCCGTCTCGTAAAATGATTATAGGACGTAATAAATTATAAGTTTAACAGATATGGAGGAGGAAGTCATGAGAGCGGGAAAATGGATATGCGGGAGCATTGTAGGGTTTTGGGGGCTTTTAGCTCCGGTCCAGGACCTTATCCTCTGTGTCTGTATTGCCATTATCGTCGACTTCATAACTGGAAATATTGCTGACTACAAGCGCCACAAACGAGCCCATCAAAAATATGTGTTCAAAAGCAAGAAAATGTGGGACACGTGCTGGAAGTTGGGGCTCAGCATTATAGGTATTGGCATGGCCTACATGCTTGACGTGCATGTCCTCCCGAACTTGGAAGGTCTCAACCTTGCCAACTTCTTCGCTGCTTTTGTGGTCGGGACTGAGTTTTGGAGCTTTCTGGAGAACTCCGCAATCATTTCGAATCATCCCATATTCCGGGCTCTCCGGTCATACATGGAGAGATCGGTCAGCAAGAAAACTCAAATAGATTTTGAATGCCATGAAGACAAGTAAGTATTTTAAGCCCGAAGAATTCGAGCGATGCAATCCGGCTTGCTCCATCGAAGACATGGACCAGGACTTCCTCGATCTCCTGGATGACCTCCGTGAAAAGGCAGGCATCCCCCTCGTCCTCAATTGTGCTTATCGTTCCAAAGAACACGATAAGGCAAAAGGTCGGTCCGGCAACAGTGCTCACACCGAAGGTTTGGCAGTGGACATCCGGTGTGCCTCGGGCCCCAATCGGATGAAGATCCTCCAGGCAGCCATTGCATTGCGGATCCGGAGGATAGGCATCGACGGGAATTTTATCCACGTAGATGCTTCTAAAACCCTCCCGCAGGACACGATATGGACTTACTAAAGAGAGTACTCTGCACAATAGTTCTTGTAGGTATAGGCTTTATAATCGGGCGTAAAACAATCGAGGAAAAGACCGTTATAAAGTACGTCGATTTGCCCCCAATTCAGGGGGAGGTCAAAGTCCCGGATTTGGTTCCAAAATGGGAGGGTTTTAGGAATCCAATCAAATTGATATATATCTATAAGGGCCAGGAGGAAAAGGTTCACAAAACACTCCCCAAAATCACAAATGGAGAGGGTTTTGGGGAGGACCAAAAGGAGGTGGATACTCTGGAGAGCGTAAAAAGGACAATATCGGACTGGAATACGACTAGGAAATACGCTGGAACATTTTTCAAAGACCCCAAAATTGGCCAATTTGACTGGGAGGCTACCATCCAATACAACACTCTCCAGAATCTTGCATACAAGTATATCCCCGTCCGGGAACAAATCAAAGAAACGAGGTCCCCGAAATGGTCCCCCTTTCTGAGAGCTTCAGCTAACTCATTCGGGCAGGTTGGGGCTGGGGGAGGCATATATTACAGGAATTTCGGAGTAGATATATCCTATGTGCGGGACTTCGAGCTGACCCGATCGGGGTATGAGGTTGGCTTTAGCTGGAAATTTTAGGAAACTACTCCGTCCCGGGCTTAGGGGAGCCCGGGCTTAGGGGAGCCCGGGTTTTTTGTGTTCCCAAGCCGAGGATATTGGCCCCCGTGGCAGGGACCAGCAGTAAACAATGAGAAACAATAATAAACAATCATTGTTTCTCCATAATTGATTGAATATCAATGAATTAGACCCCTGTAAACAATGTAAACAATAATATAGGAGGAAAACCTGAATAGGGAATATGTGTTCTAATATTGGATAATAGTGTTCTTAAAGAGGATAAGACCCCTATAAAAAGGTTATATAGGAATTATTGTTTACATTGTTTCTCCGGGGGTGATTTTAGGGTCTAATCCATTGGGTATCAATCACTTAGGTGAGAAACAATGAAAAATTTATTGTTTCTCTGCTATTTTTCCAGCATTTTATCGTAGTATTTGCAGCAGAAGTATTATATTTGTGATACAAACAAAAACAAACTACAATATGAAAACCATCACTTACACCAACAAACAGGGACTCGAACTCAAGATAAACAAATTTGCCTCCGGGGCATTCAGCCTTACCTTCAACAATGGCATCCACACCTTCTGCCGCACCGTTACGGAACTCAGGAACGTACTCCTGGAAAACGGGATGACCCGAAAATGGGCAGACAACGTAGAAGACCTGTTTGACCCCATAACTGAGTCAGACTTCATTGAGAAATACCGGACTAAGAGTGGAGCTGAGATGGAAGTTTTACATTCATTCCGAGGATCGTTTGTACACATGGTAGGAACTGAATTAGAAATGAGATATATGGATGCCGAAACCTTGGCACGTAAAATAACCCGCTACGGGTTCAAACAGTTTTAATCCTTGGGTCCCAACTTTTTTTTCATTTTTCAATCAAAAAATTTTTTACTTCAGAAAACTTTTCTTATATTTGTGATACAAACAAAAGGATAAGACAATGAAAACACAGACCTACAAAGTTACAACGAGAAACGAAGTTCTTACCATCGAGGAGTATGCCACCTTCATCTATATTAAAGAGCGTGATTGTCAGTACCCCACCGAGTGGCTTTCCGAAGCGATTGACAGCGGTAAATTAGTACCAATTTTTAGATAGTATAAAGCTATGAGACTCAAAAGACTTTTCTTATATTTGTGATACAAACAAAAGGATAAGACAACTACAAATTACATTAACAGCAACGGTTTAGGACTTAAGGTTACCCAGCTTCCTTCGGGTGCTTTCGACCTCTATTTCAGCAACGGGTTCATCTCCACCTGCTACACAGAAGAGGAGCTCCAGGACCTCATCAAGAGGAAAAACTTTCAGAAATGTTAACCCTCAATCAGGTAATGGAGTTAAAATAGAACATAAATTCAAGCCAGTTATTATGAAAAAATTCAACTGGGATCTCCCGGCAGATCCGGACCCCAAATCGGACAACTATTATAACGGAATCGTATCCAAGGAGCTGAAAAACCCCAGCAGTGTGGGAGAGGTTCTCCTCGGAGTTATTCACAGAGAATCAGTTACCAATCAGTCGGATTTTGTCAATGAGGGAATTCAGTCTATTCTTGACCGGATGGGTATTAAAACCGACAAGCCTCTCACAAGAAAGGAGAAACTCCTGGCATTCATCGGGTTTAAAGCTGGCTCAATGTGGGAGAGGTTGGTGGAAGACCAAGGACAGTCAGAACCAGCTTCACCCAACCCTCTCGAAATTGTCATGATGGGACTTCTCAAAACAAACGGAAAAAAATGCTGATTTTATCGTAGTATTTACCGCAGAAGTATTATATTTGTAGTGTAAATAATAAGCATAACCCAACCCATTCTATTCAGGGTATTGGTCTACCTTCTGCAGATGAGTTCGGGTTATGCTTCTTAAAAACCTACAAAATTATGAGAACAATTAAATCCGTAATTATCGTCACTAACGCAGGACAGGTAGAAGGAGTATTCACTTCGTTTCGGGCTTTGTCACAGTCAAATGGGGTAAGCCACATAAATATAGAGGGGGTATACGAGACCTACACGGAAACGGAGCTCAAAGACATTTTTGCAATGGGCAAACACTTCCAATACTTTGGAATGAAATGCAAAATAATGGTAATGCCAGTAAATCAGTAAACTATGGAAAAGATTGAGAAATACGTAGTATTCAAGTATGAAGACGAGTTCGGATTCCACTACATGAAAATTGACAAGCTTCCCGGGGAGGGGCCTACATACATGGAGCCCATCTCGTTCGAGAAGAAGATCAACCCCAACTGTACTCCTGGAGCCATCACTCAACAGCCGTTTTCAGAGGACGGAAAATCCGCCTATGTGCTCAGCTCAAAATTTGTCCCCGTGTCTGGTTGGTGGAACGACAAAGCCGAAGTTCGGGAATGGCAGGAAAGGACCCGGGTCTATAAGGCTCTCAAGGAGTTGAAGAGGAAAGGAGAGGACCTCAAGCTTGAGAAAGCCATTGAGCCTCTACGAGAAGTATATGCCCGGGTCAACCCCAGCAGGAGGAGCATATTTATTGCTCAGGTGGTCTACCTCCTCACCAAGTAAACATTTTTCATTAAAAAGATTGAAAAAATTTCAATATCAGGGGAAAATTGATTATATTTGGGATAAACAACATGGACAACACAATGACTATCAATCTCAGAGAATTAATTGAACAGAGAGGGCTCAGGCTTCAAGAAGTGGCAGAAATTCTGTTCCCCGATAACCGATTCCCCCGAGCAGCTCTCAACCGGGTTCTCAACGGAAAAACCTTGTTGAATTCGGAGCAAGTCTCCCGTTTAGCAGCTTGGCTCCGTGTATCTGTCGACGATCTCTACAGAGGAGCATGGAACTCCGAGTTTAGAGGAGAGACATGTATTCTGACAAACGGGAACTACAGAGCCGAGTTATCGGTCAAAACGGGAGAGACGAAGGTGTTCCACCTCGGGTCCCTGTTTCATGAAACTGTTCTCCATGACCCGGCTATACCTCTCAGCAAGTACATTGAACTTCTGAACACCATAATCAAAAATCATCAAGCCAATGAAAGTAGAAATTAAGTTCGAGGCAAACCTCGAAGAAACTCAGGATCTCGAAATGGTCCGCAAGATCTGTCAGGTTATCGGAGCAAATCCCGTGACAGTTAAGACGACTGACGTCAAGAAATCAGTCCCTGCACAGGACGTGAAGAAGCCAGCTCCGGCTCCGGCTCCAGTCCCCAAAAAGACTAAGGAGCCCGAACCCATGCCGATGGATGCGAACTCCTCTTTGGGTTCTGACCCCGCTGTCTCCATTCAGGACATCCGGACTCTCCTGGCAAGTAAGGTGGACAATCACCGCGAAGCTATCCGGGCAAAGCTCACTGAACTGGGAGCGAGAAATGTGACGGGACTGGATGCCCGAAACTATGACGCGTTCTACGAATTCCTCAAAGACCTTGCGTAATGGGAGCCCCGAATCACTCATCTCGTAAGCACGCCATGCTTTCGGCATCAAAGGCAGACCGGTGGATCAACTGCACCCCCAGTGCCAGACTGGAGGAAAAAGTTGAGGAAACCGGTAAGCCTTCCAAGTATGCCGAAGAGGGTACTCTGGCTCACGAGATGGCAGAATGTTACCTCCGAGCGAGGTTCCGCATAACGCCTGTTGACGTTACGTCTGCTGAACTCAGGAAGCTGAAGAAGAGTGACCTCTACACTGAGGCCATGGATGAGCCCGTAATGGCTTATTGCCAGTACGTAACGGACCAATATACGGAAGCTCTGCGGAAAACCAAAGACGCTCTCGTTCTTTTGGAGGAGAGACTGGACTTCTCGGCTTGGGTCGAACAAGGGTTCGGCACTGGAGACGCTTGCATTATCGCTGACGGGGTCATGGAGATCATAGACCTCAAGTTTGGCACTGGCGTGCCGGTTTTCGCTGAGAACAATGCTCAGTTGATGCTGTATGCTCTCGGAGCCTTGTCCAAATTTGAAATGGTCTACGACATCAACATGGTGAAGTTGACTATAGTCCAGCCCCGCCAGGAGCGAATCTCGTCATGGGAGATTACCCCCGAAGACCTCTACAAATGGGGTGAGGAGGTAGTGAAACCCAAAGCAGCTCTTGCTTACTCCGGGGAGGGGGAACTCCAAGTCGGGCACTGGTGCAGGTGGTGTAAAGTCAAAGCTTTGTGTCGCAAGATGGCAGACCACAATCTGGACTTGGCCAAACACGAGTTCAAAGAGCCCGAACTCCTAACCACTGAGGAGCTCGCTCAGATTTTTGAGCAAGCCCCCATGCTTCAAGAATGGGTAAATGCTGTATCTGAGCACCTGCTCTCCAAAGCCATATCGGGCGAGAAGATCCCTGGGTATAAGGTAGTCGAAGGAAGGTCAATACGGAAATGGACTGATGAGAATGCAGTTCAGGAAGTTCTTACCGCATGCGACTACACCCCGGATCAGTTCCAAGTTGTCAAACTGGCCGGAATCCCGGCAATCGAGAAGCTCCTCAAAAAGGACTTCGATTCACTGGTCGGGGACCTCGTCATCAAAGCTCCTGGCAAACCCACTCTCGTCCCCGAGTCTGACAAGCGTCCGGCAATGGGAATTGAACAAGCAAAACTCGATTTTTCTAATAACTAAACTTCACAACTATGAGTGCAACAACCAAAGTAGTAACCGGCAAAGTCCGGTTCAGTTACGCCAACGTATGGGAACCCCGTGCAATGGAGGGTTCCGACCGAGCAAAATACTCGGTATCAATCCTCATCCCGAAGACCGACTCGGCAACTCTGGCTCGGGTCAAGGAGGCCATCGACACGGCTCTCAAAGAAGGCATCGCCAAATTGGGCGGCAAGATTCCCCCGACGTGGAAGAACCCCCTCCGTAACGGGGACACCGAAAGACCTGACAATCCGGAGTATGCTGGGCACATGTTCGTCAATGCCAACTCGGACAACCGTCCTGGCATCGTGGACGTCAACCTCAACCCCATCATCGAAAAAGAGGACTTCTACTCCGGGTGCTATGGCCGGGCGTCGATCAACTTCTACGCCTTCAACACCAATGGCAACAAAGGCGTTGCTTGCGGGCTGAACAACCTCCAGAAGTTGGCTGACGGAGAACGTCTCTCCGGGGGATCTTCGGCAGAAGAGGACTTCGGCCAGAACCCGTGGGACGACGACGACCTTATGTAGGTTGGTATGCTGGGTCTTATTTGGGATTAGGGGTTCGAATCCCCGACCAGCAACGAATTTAACAATAATTAACATGCCGAGACGCTTATATTTCGATACAGAAACATATAGCCCGGAGGACATTAAGTCCACGGGCGCCTATAAATACATAGAATCGGGGGGTTTTCAGCTCCTTATAGTGTCTTTCGCCTTTGATACATCTCCCGTTCAGGTGATAGATCTGGCCAAAGGAGAGGAGCTCCCCGACTATTTCATCTCCGCTTTAACTGATCCGGGGATTGAGAAATGGGCTCATAACGCTGTATTTGAGAGACTCGTATTTAAGCGTATAGGACTACCTATCCCGATCGATCAATTGTATTGCTCAATGACCAAAGCAGCCTATTGCGGACTGCCTTTGGCTCTGGATGAACTCTCCAAGGCGTTGGTCCTCGGGGAGCACGGGAAGAAGTCGACCGGTAAAGCTTTAATCCGGTTTTTCTGTTCCCCGTGCAAGCCAACTAAGTCCAACGGTATGAGAACCCGGAACATGCCGGACGACGACCCGGACAAGTGGAACGAGTTCAAGACGTATGCCGAATATGACGTGATTGCCGAACGCGACATCGTGGAACAGCTGGACCAATTCCCATTTCCAGAGTTCGAACGTCGGAACTACCTCGTAGATCAGAGCATCAATGACCGGGGCATTCTGATAGATCTCGACATGGCCGGAAACGCCATCTCTTTTGATGAGGTGTACACGGAGGAGATGACCGACCGGATGAAGGAGCTAACGGGCTTGGACAATCCTAACAGTTTAGCTCAGCTCAAGACATGGCTCAAAACCAACTTCGGGCTCGAGTTCCCAGCACTTGGCAAACCCGAGATTCTAGAATATTTTAAAAATACCCCGGATGCTCCCGACTTGGTCAAAGAGGTTCTCGGGGGACGGCTTGCCTTGTCGAAGACTTCTACTAAGAAGTATATTGCTATGCTCAACTGCGCTGCCAAAGACCAGAGAGCCCACGGACTATTCCAGTTTTACGGAGCCAACAGAACAGGACGTTGGTCGAGTCGAATGATTCAGCTCCAGAATCTCCCCCGGAATCACATGAAGGATTTGGACCTCGCCAGAAGCATGGTAGAGAAAGGAGACTACGACCTTATCGAAATGTGTTACGGCAATATCCCGAATGTTCTGTCCGAGCTAATCCGAACAGCCTTCATAGCCCCGGAGGGTAAAATGTTTGCAGTAGCCGACTTTAGTGCTATTGAGGCCCGAGTCCTGTCCTGGTTAGCCCAGGAGAAATGGCGACTCGACGTCTTCAACACTCATGGCAAGATCTATGAGGCATCAGCATCACTCATGTTCGGGGTCCCAATTGAGCAGGTTACGAAAGGATCGGACCTCAGACAGCGGGGAAAGACGGCAGAATTAGCACTCGGATATGAGGGATCGGTCAACGCAATGGAGAAGATGGACAAAGAGAAGAAGCTGTCCAAAAAGGAAATGTATTCCATCGTAGCTCTTTGGCGCCGAGCCAATCCTAAAATTGTTGAGTTTTGGGCGGAGGTGAACGAGAAGGCCATCGAGTGCGTCCAGACCAGGAAAACCAAGAAAGTAAGTTGTCTCGTCTTTGAACATGACGGGACCAATTTGACAATAGCTCTCCCAGCTGGGAGAAAATTATACTACAGAAATCCCCGGGTGAGACCCAACAGGTTCGGGCAGACTGGCATTGTCTACGACGGCATGGTCCAGTCAGTAGGATGGACTGAGGTAGAGACTTACGGGGGCAAACTGGTAGAGAACATAGTCCAGGCAATCTCCCGGGATCTTCTCGCCGAAGCAATGTACAGACTAAGCATTATGAAAGACTTCGAAATAGTAATGCACGTCCATGATGAAGCCATTGCAGAGGTAGACGAAGACCGAGCCGGGGATTGTCTGGAAACTATGTGTAGAGTTATGGGAGAGGATCTCCCTTGGCTGAACTGCTTGCCAATGGGATTACCTCTCAAAGCAGACGGATATGTTACTAAATTTTATAAGAAAGACTAATGACATACGACGGGGAACTTGATATTGCAATCGGACTGAGCGCAAGATCAAAAGTATGGAGCAACAAGAAACTGAAATGGTCTGAATTGGTCAGTCGACTTGGGGAGGAGAACAAGACCACTGAAACATTTAAGGAGTTTGTTTCTGCAAGCAAGGAAGACCAGCTCAAAATAAAGGACGTAGGCGGATACGTTGGAGGTTACCTGAGAGGAGGCAAAAGAAGCCCGGCCAATGTTGTCCACAGACAGTTGATGACCCTCGACTTGGACTTTGCCCACAAAGACCTCTGGGATGACTTTACTCTCCAGTTTGACAATGCAGCTGTTCTGCATGGGACTCACAAACACTCGGATGCATCTCCCCGGTACAGACTAATAATGCCACTGAGCAGAGAGGTCACGGCTGATGAGTATGTGGCCATAAGCCGAAAAATTGCCGGGATAATCGGCATAGACCTTTTCGACAATTCAACTTTCGAGACCAACCGACTCATGTTCTGGCCTTCTACGCCGAAGGACATGGACTACTACTTTAAGGTTCAGGACGGCCCGTGGATTGATGCTGATGAGGTTCTCAACTCCTATGCCGACTGGAAGGACTCGTCACTTTGGCCCACAGCTTCGTCCCGTTTCGAAGCTGTCGACAGAGCCGTTAAGAAGCAGGAGGACCCAACCATAAAGAGGGGGCTCATAGGAGCGTTCTGTAGGACGTACTCCATACCCGAAGCAATAGAGACCTTCCTCTCCGACACCTATGTCCCGTCAGCATTGGAAGACCGATACACTTACACAAAAGGCAGTGCATCGGCTGGTCTTATCGTGTATGAGGGCAAGTTCGCTTATTCTCATCACGGGACTGACCCATGCGGGGGCAAGCTTTGCAATGCGTTTGACTTGGTCCGCATACACAAATTCGGCCACCTTGACGACAAGGTCAAGGATCCCTCGTCGAAGTTGCCAAGTGTGTCAGCAATGGAGGAGTTCGTACGCAATGACCCCGACACTAAGACAACCATTGCCAACGACCACATCAACAGTGCCAAGTACGAGTTTGCCGATCCAGAGCATGATCGGACTCAGGAAGAAGTCGTCGAAAAGGAGGTTGACCCGGAGGCTGAGAGCGTCGAGTGGATGAAGGAGCTGGAGGTTGATACTCGGGGAGCGTACCTCTCGTCGGATGCCAACCTCAACCTCATATTTGCAAACGATCCCCGGATCAAAAGACTGTTCAGACAAAACGACTTTGACGGGAAGAGGTACGTTTTCGGGAATCTCCCGTGGCGTCGGGTTGTTAAGCCGGAGCCGGTCAAGAACGTAGACTACTCCGGGGTCCGGAACTATTTGGGTTGCGTATATGGAATAACGTCCTCGCTAAAGATCGACGATGCCATGGCTCTGGAATTTGAACGCAACCACTTCCACCCGATTCTGGACTACCTCAATGACCTCAAATGGGACGGGATCCAACGGGTAGACAAACTCCTGATTGACTACATGGGGGCTGACGACAATATCTACTCTCGCGAAGCCATCCGCAAGATGCTGGTTGGAGCAGTTGCCCGAGTTATGAACCCCGGGGTCAAATTCGACCTTGTGCTTATGCTCGTAGGACCTCAAGGATCCGGCAAAAGTACGTTCATCAAAAAATTGGGAAAATCCTGGTTTAGCGATACATTCCTGACAGTCCAAGGAAAGGAGGCTCTCGAGCAGATCCAGGGGGCATGGCTTATTGAAATAGCTGAGCTCTCCGGTCTCCGCAAAGCGGAGGTTGAGTCAGTGAAGCATTTCATATCTAAGTCCGAAGACTCATTCCGACCAGCGTATGCCAGAACTTCTGAGATATATCCCCGGCAATGCGTCTTTTTCGGCACCACCAACGACAGCGAATTCCTGAGAGATCCCACTGGCAACAGACGCTTCATGCCAGTGGACGTGGTCCCCAACAATGCCAAAAAAGACGTGTTCATGGAACTGGACGACGAGATAGACCAGATATGGGCTGAGGCAGTTGTCCTGTACAAATCCAAGGAGAAACTCTATTTGAGCCATGAAGCAGAAAAAATAGCCAAAAGTGAGCAAAGCTCGCACAGCGAGTTGGATGAACGGAAAGGCATCATTGAGGCGTACTTGGAACGTCAACTCCCGGACAACTGGGACTCAATGGACCTCTACCAGAGAAGAGACTTCCTGGTCGATGAGTTAAACCCCAAAGGGACCACCCCCCGAGACTACGTGTGTGTTGCTGAGATATGGTGCGAATGTCTTGGGCGGAACAGGGAGGACATGGACCGGTATAAGACCCGAGAAATCAATGACTTGTTGAAGAGCATGCCCGAATGGGAGCCATGCAAGTCTACTAAAAATTTCCCCATTTATGGAAAGCAAAAATATTACGTGCGAAAACTCGATTGAGAAACGGCTCGTCACTGAGGTGGAGAGAGTTGGTGGCTGGTGTTTGAAACTCCCCGCAATTCACAATGCTGGCCTCCCTGACCGGCTCTGTCTGTTCCCCGGTGGTGAAGTCGTTTTCGTTGAGCTGAAAGCATTCGGTAAAAAGCCCCGAAAAATACAGACATTAATGCACCAGAAACTGAAAGCAATGGGCTTTAGGGTCGAGGTGATAGACACGACCATGGGTTGTAAAATGTTAGCATTGGAATATGACCGAAAATGATCTCCATCAATACCAGCTACAAGCTGTTGACCACATAATAAGCCACACGCACTGTGCTCTGTTCCTGGACATGGGATTGGGTAAAACAGTGTCTACTTTGACAGCCATCAACGAGCTCATGTTTAAAGAGGTCGAGGTCCGACGGGTATTAGTCATAGCTCCCAAAAGAGTAGCCGAATCAGTCTGGACACAGGAGGTCGAGAAATGGGACCACTTGAAGCACATTAAAGTGTCTCGCATCATCGGAACAGAACGTCAACGTCGTGAGGCTCTTGCCAAGAAGGCAGACGTATACACCATCGGAAGAGACAACGTGGCTTGGCTATGCGGGCTCTACGGGGGATCTTGCCTACCATTCGACATGGTGGTCATCGACGAGCTCAGCAGTTTCAAGAATCCCAAGTCAATCCGATTCAAAGCTCTTAAGCACGTTCAGGCTTCACTCTCCCGAGTAGTAGGTTTGACTGGTACCCCGGCACCCAACGGTCTTATGGACCTTTGGGCCCAAATGTACCTCCTGGACCGGGGAGAGCGCTTGGGCAAATACATATCCCACTATCGTGACAACTACTTTAAGCCAGGACGTAGAAACGGGCATATTGTATATTCGTACGACATATCCAAAGAGAATCAGGAGCGCATATATTCAAAGATAGGGGACATCTGCATGAGCATGAAAGCTAAGGACTACCTCGATCTCCCCGAGCGCATCGACAACATAGTCGAGATCCAGATGCCCCCAGAAATCCAAAAAGCTTATGACTCTTTCGAGGAGGAACAAGTTCTCAGCATGATTGATCAGCTCGGGGACGCTGTAGAGATACCAGCTGTCAATGCAGCAGCTTTGTCCACTAAGCTCCTCCAGTTTGCCAATGGAGCAGTGTACGATGAACAGAGAGTGGCCCATGAGGTGCACACGTTGAAGATCGAAGCCACGAAGGAACTCATTGAGGACGCCGGGGGACAGTCAGTCCTCATAGGTTGGACCTTCCAGCATGACAGAGACCGGCTCATGAAGGCTCTCGCCAAGTATAAGCCCAGGGAACTCAAAACGGAGAAGGACATCGTTGACTGGAATGCCGGCAGAATCCAGGTTCTTTTGATGCACCCGGCTTCCGGGGGTCATGGGCTCAACCTCCAAGCCGGAGGACACCGCATCATCTGGTTTGGGCAGACCTATTCTCTTGAGCTGGAGCAGCAGTTCAATGCTCGGCTTGACCGACAAGGACAGAAGGAGGTCGTGATAGTCAATAAACTGGTATGCTCGAAGACAGTGGACCAGGACGTCATGAGAGCCCAGAAAGCGAAGACCCGGGGGCAGGATGCTCTCATGGAAGCTGTAAAAGCGAGGGTCGAAAAATATCTGAAAAAATATCGTAAAACATCGTAGTATTTGTCGCAGAAGTATTATATTTGTGATACAAACAAAACGATAACACTATGAACTGCGAAAACAAACACCGAATCGAAAGTCTGGCAAAAGCCGCTTGTCCCAACAACAAAAAAGTCTCGGTCATATTCCGAAGCAAAGAGAACAAGTTGTCCGACCGGCCCAACGCTTTCATAGTAACTGTCGGGAAGAAGGGCTACACCTCAGTTAGACAGTCAAACTATTGGGCAGTAGACACAGTCAACTCCTGCAAAGACTACTCCGACCAGGAGCTCGCCCAGATATTGAACACGATAACCAAAGACCTCGGGTCCCTCCGATTCTTCGGCTATCAGGATGCTAAATTCGTAAATTACAAAGGTGAAGAAGTAGAGGTTTAGCCTCTACTTTTTCCCCCCGTTTTATCGTAGGAATAAAAATATTTTTCGTATATTTGTAGTACAAACAAAAGGACAGTGAAACGGTATTACTACGAATTAATGAACGAGGATTACAACAGCCACGAAGCAGCTATCCCCGACGGAAGAATCAAAGCCAGAGCCATTGCTCAAGCAAAGCGAGCAATGAGAGACTTGGGGATCCGAAGGGCTCTACTGGGAGTCAATAGCATGAGGACCTCCAACATATTGGACATAATCACAGTCGAATTGGATTGAAATAATTTCAATTTTTCTGGTGAAAAATTTTTTCAATTGGATATTTTTTCTTACTTTTACACTACACTTAACAACTAAACACTATGGAAAAGTTTATCAAAAAGTACAAGAGCTACAGCTCGAAAGTTCTTCAAAAGTTGGCCAAGGTCAAGACCGGTGACGAGCTTGACGCCATCGAATCCATCCTCGCATCGAGAGGAGCATCTCAGGAACATCAGGCAGAGGAGGGCGCTGTCTACAACGCCACTGAGACCGAGGAGTACAAAGCCGAGAACGGCATCAAGGAGAACGGCGAGGTCGCAGAGGAGAAGCCGAAGAAGGCTCGCAAGGCAAAGACTCCGAAGGAGCCTAAGGAACCCCGCCCGTTGAAGAAGGAGATCTCTGCAGAGGAGGCCCAAGCCAATCTCGAGAAGGCCAAAGCCAACATCGGCCGCTTCTGCAAGTTCATCTGCACGAAGACCAAGGAGCAGACCGACGGCATCATCATCGGAGTTCGTCTCGACCCCCGCAACAACTTCATCCAGTACCGCATCAAGACCAACGACGGTCACGTCTGGGGCAAGGGCATCGACTCGAAGGACCTGGAGCTCGGCGAGATGGCTCCGGTTCCTGAAGAGACCGAGAAGCCGAAGCGCGGCCGGAAGAAGGCTGACGAAGCAGCTCCCGAAGCAGAACAGAACGAGCCGGAAAACGCACCGGCTGAGGAGTAAGTCAGAACTCCTCGCCAAGTGGAGCCGTCACTCCACTTGGCACCCCGGAGTGGTACAGGAGGGTTCGAGTCCCTCCCCGGGGTCTAAACTATATACTAAAAATCATGAGTAACATACTTAAACACGCTGACCAAATCATCAATGAGCGGTCGGAGGAAAAGGAGAGACAATACGGACCGTTCATGGAATGCAACCAGAAGGCCGCAGAGATCGCCTCGGTCATTACCGGTAAGCCTCTGACCGCTCTTGACGTGTCTTGGGTCCAAGTGGCAGTGAAAATGGCACGTGAATCCAATGCACACAAGGAGGACAACCTCCTTGATATGGTAGCCACAATCGGGGCCATCAACAACGAACTCGAGGACCCCAAGCCGTTAAAAGCTCCGGGGGTAGTACCTACGTACTTCTCAACCATTTCGGAGGCTGTAGACTTCATCCGGATCAGTCCCATCGAGGTGCATGAGATCAAACATGTTCTCACAGAAGAGGGACGCAGAATAGCCGTATACTACTCCCACAAAAACGATCCGGAACAGTACAATCCATTCTCAAACATCAAGCCATGAATACACAAGACTTTAAGCCATTCATTAAGAGCTGGGAAGAGATTTATGCCCTCCAGGGGGAGCTCCAGCTCATGTACAGGCCATACTTCAAGGAGCGCATCGCGAATTTTGACATCAACACTTTGGAGGATCAGGAGCTTTTCAAAAAACTCTGTTGGCAGATTGTCGAGGAACTCGCTGAGGCAAAGGAGGCTATCGAGGAGGAACTCGATGGCGAGCACTTTGATGAGGAGCTGATTGACGCATTCAACTTCATGTTGGAGCTTTACCAGCTTTATGGCATGACTCCCACTTTCGACTGGGCGCTGCCTAAATGGGCACAGGTTCTGGAAGACGAAGATTTTGCGGGAGATCTGCTTACCTTAATCGGAAACATCGGCATGACAGCAAACTGTCTCAAGAACAGAGAGTGGAGACAATCTCAGTACATGGTTGACTTGGTAGTTTTCGAGGACCGGCTCAAGTGGATATGGACTTACTTCGTCATAATGTTCGAGCATTTGGGTCTCTCAGAGACTCGAGTCAAAGAGCTCTGGTCGTTGAAGTATCAAGTAAATGTGTTTCGCATTAAATCCAAATATTGACATGGGTAGAATATTCAAAGACTGTTTCGAAATGATCCGGGAGATGGATCGGGAGCTTAAGGTTTCCGGCATCACGGTCCCAGTCAACCATTACCAAAACCAGGAGCTCAGCGGGGACGACCGGCTCACCAAGGAACTCATCGGAGTGAGCTTCGTCATCTCAAAGCCGTATCTCGGCAAACGCGAGATGCTCGACTTTATGTTCAAAGACGAGGCCGAGCTCATCGAGAAGTATTGCCGAGCAGAGCTCTCCGACCGGCTTGACCGAAACGGGGTCAATCCGGGTAAGAGCTGGGAGATCCGCCGGGACTTGTGGCAGAAGCTGGTGAGCAAGACCCGGCAGGAGGGTCGCTTCGACTACACCTATTCAGAGCGTCTGCACATCTTCCACAAGGGACCCGAGATCCACCAGTTGGACAATGTCATCATGACTCTCCGGGACGACCCGCACTCCAGACGAGCAATGGTCATGATCTTCGAGCCGGAGGACACCCGGGCAACAGCCGGGGCTCTTGCCCGAGTACCTTGCTCCGTCAGCTACCAGTTCCTCATCCGGAACAATCGACTCCACGTGATATATTATATCCGGAGCAATGACTTCTTCAAGCACTTCGCAATTGACATCTGGCTGACGGAGGCCATGATGGACTACGTGTTCAACATACTCGCAGCCACCTATCCCTCTCTCAAGAAGGGCTCTCTCCATTACTTCGCTGGGTCCCTCCATGCATACAACGAAGATCTTTCCAAATGGGTAATCTACTAAATTATGACTATCGACGAAGCAAGAGCTAAAGCTCATCAGCAATATGACGATTGCATGTTCTGCCCGGGATGCTCGAGGCTCCTGACCGGGCTCCACATGGGGAGCCAGTGCTACACTAACTGGATCGAGAAGAAGGCACAGCAGATCCTCAAAAATTCGAAGAAAGATGAGCGTAGAAGTTAGAGTGTTGACCGGGGTAGTCTTGATCTCTTTGGCTGGAGCAGCTATATTCTACATCACATTTCTGATCGCAGTTGACGAAGTCAGAAAGGACATAAAGCGCAAAAGACATGGCAGGAGGAAGTGAGGAGCCCATCATCATTGGGCTGGCAATAGCAGTAATAATCGGAATAGGGATCGTTTGTCTCATGGACGCTCTCAAAAACAAACTCAAGTGATATGTGTGGAATAAGTATAACAAGGAGAGCTAACGCCATTGACCAGATCAAGCATCGGGGCATCGAGTCCAGACAGATCGCAGAAGGAGGATGGTTCCTGGGTCATGTCCGTTTGCCCATCCAGACTGAGCCGGGAGATGACCTGGCTCAGCCCATAAGGCTGGCAGGAGACAACGGATGTCTCCTTTATGTCGGGGAGATCTACAACTACCCCCGGAAGTATAACAGCGACGTCGAGTACCTCCGGGATCTGTTTGGGTCCTCGTGTCTAGAAGACATAATCTATGAAGCTAACCACTGGGATGGCATGTGGGCAATATGCTGGTACCGGAAGGGTCAAATTATTGCTTTCACCGACCCTCTCGGAAAGAAGCAACTCTACTACAACCAATACGGGGAGATCTGCTCAGAGATAACTCCATTGGTGTCGGACTTCAAAGACTTCGACCGGTATTACCAGTCGGAAGTCTTCAAATGGGGCTACAACTGGGATGACAGAACTCCGTGGAACCCCGTTAAGCGTATCATGCCGAACACGGTCTACTCCTTTGACAGCATGAGAGTGACCCCGACTGTCATCCGGAGGGACTACTACAGATGGGAGATAGGGGAACGGAGTCATTTCGCAAAATCCGAGTTCGCCGAAGTCCTCCGGGGCTTGGTCGAGAGGTCCGTAAAACGCCGGGCAATGTACTCTAAAGTCCCGGTCGGAGCTTTGGTTTCTGGAGGACTGGATTCATCCATAATTGCCTCTATTCTTCATCGAATGGGCCTGGGGGTTAATCTCTATATGGTAGAGAATAATGAATCAAAATTTGGCATGCTATTGTCCGAATTTTTGGGGGTTTCTATCACCTCTCTTGGCCCTATCCCCGATGATGATTGCCTGGAGAGGTGTCTCCGCTACAACGAAACCCCCATCGACTTGGGCTCCATGATCCCCCAGTTCAGACTCATGGAGAAGGTCAAGGAGAAGGTCATCCTGACCGGGGATGGAGCTGACGAACTCTTCGGAGGCTATCGCCGAGTTGATGACTATGACTCCCAGCTCTCAGACGTGTTCCAAGAGCTTCCGTTCTACCACATGCCTCGGCTTGACCGGGCTTCCATGAGGAGCACAGTTGAACTCCGGTCACCATTCCTGGGACATGACGTTGTCAGGTTCGCTCTCCGTTTGCCCCGGGGGGACAGAACTCACAAGCGCATTCTCAAAGATGCTTTCAGCGACGTCCTGCCTCAGGAGATTCTCGCCCGACCCAAAGAGCCTCTCAAGTGCCAAAGTATACGGCAGGACCCGATGGCGTACCGCAAGAAGTGTCACGAAATATTCTACAACTTATGGCAATAGCTATTGGATATTACCGGGTATGGTTTAAAGAAGATGACTCCAATACGGAGGCTCAATGGTTCAAAATGACGCTCCGGAAGGGATCTGTTAGACCCTCCATACGTTCCATAAATCGGGAAAAGGCTTTGTGGTGGATCAAGTCCCGAAACATGAAGGACGTTACGCCCGGCAATCCTGCGGGCAAGATATTTGAATCGGATGGTCAACCGTTCAAGAAGGCATTTCAGGAGCTTCCTCTCCACACACGATACAATTTTATAGAAGGAGCATCGCTCTCATCAGGTACAACACACCGAGCTCGGCTCGAAAAATATTTTAAAAAATGAAAATCGTAAAAGTAAGAAATGTCAAGACCCCGACCAGAGGAACGGGTTTGTCCGCTGGGCTGGACTTCTACATCCCAGAAGACTTCAAAGTCAAACAGATCTGGCCGGGCGAAAGCATCAACATTCCGTCGGGTATTCGAGCTCGAATACCCCGGGGGTGTGCCCTCATCATGTTCAACAAGAGCGGTATTGCCACCAAGCACCAGCTCCATGTTGGAGCCTGCGTGGTTGACGAAGACTATCAAGGAGAGATACATCTGCATGTCATGAACGTCGGCAAGGAGATCGTCATCCTCAAGCCGGGCATGAAGCTGGTTCAGGGTTTGGTGATGCCGGTCTTCTACGTCGGGGTGGAAGTTCTCGAGTCGGAGGACGAGCTTTTCCCGCAATTGACAGAAAGAGGACAGGGGGGCTTTGGGTCCACGGGGGAATAGGACCCCCCGGCCCCAAAAGTTGATGGTTTTATTGTTTCTTTGTTTACAATTTTCCCCATGGCCCCGGCCCAAAAAGTTGGTCAAACCATTGTTTCATTGTTTACAAATCAGGGGGACCCCCGGCCCCAAAAGTTGATAAAACCATTGTTCCATTGTTTATTGGCAAAAATCTCGACAGCCCCTCCCCCAAAATCCGGGGGACCCCTATTGTTTATTGTTTATTGTTCCAATGGAAAGAATCCCAAATCATTGATAATCAATCACTTAAATTAAAACAGCAGTAAACAATGAGAAACAATAATAAACAATCATTGTTTCTCGATAATCGATTGAATATCAATGATTTAGGCCCTTGTAAACAATGTAAACAATAATTTAGGAGGAAAACCTGAATAGGGAATATGAGGAAAATTATGACCAATTTAGGAAATGAAAAATCACAAAATAGAGTGCACAGAAACATTGTTTACATTGTTTCTCGGGAGGAGAATTGGGGACCTAATCAATTGAATATCAATCACTTAGGTGAGAAACAATAAGAAATTTTATTGTTTACTACTGGTCAAATATTGTTTATTATGAGAAAAACTGAGAAATTGGGGCCACCCCCAACTGGGAAACTTGGAGTGTTCCGGCGATGGCTGGGGATCTACTCAAAAGAGGAGCGGGAGGTCCTGGACTACGCCCGCAAATTGAAAAAGACCACCATGCAAATAGCACGGGGTCAGCTGACTCTGTCATCCCGTCCGGGATGGATGCGGCACGAGGACTGGGTTGAGGTCCGCAAATTACAAACCAAATTAGAAAGGAGGCGTAGAAAATGATTGCAATTTATCTGTTGGCCATTATCGGCCTGTTCGCGATTTTCGGGGGGATCCGCCAATGGTGGATCAACCCCAAACGGAAGTTGAACAGATCCATCAAGCAGATGGAGAGAGCGGAGAGACGGATCCAAAAGTTCAAAAAGAAGTCGTAGGCGAGTAGAGTCAGTAGAACTGACAGAGTTAGTAGAACTGGTGCCAAATTGGGCCTTCTCTCGACCCACAAATACTGGACGGCACTCGCGCATACGAAACTAAAAATTTTCAAGAATGAAAGCAAAACACTTTAAGCAGCTCGGGAAGAACTGGGCTTTGTACTCGGAGATTAATACCAAGTACTGTAATTGGACCCTCTCCATCGCCACGATCCACGAAGGTATGATTTGGCCGAACGGTGTTTCGGTCAAGTTCCTGTGGTTCGGCGTGACCCTCATTCGCGTAAGCGAATAAATTAAAGATCCCCGGGGCCAAACGCTCCGGGGGTTGTTGTGCAGAAATAAATTTTTAATTTGTATAAGGTTTGATTATATTTGAGGCATGGCACGAAGCACATATAAAATGAGTCCGCTCGCCTATATGGAGGAGGGACAGAAAAGGCGAGACGCCGGGGAATTTGTAAAGCCCACCGATGCGGAGGAGCTTTATTTTGCATTCATCGAGTATTGCAAATTCATGCAGGATAACTATTTCTCCCAGGCTCACAAGAATAAGAATGGCGAAGACTGTAGCGTATACATTTCCCGCCCGATGACCATCGAATCATTTAGGCTGTTCGCTGGCATCAATCCTGTTGAGTATGAGGAGCTCACGGGAGACCCGGTAGCAGCTGCAATTGGTGGCACCATCGAGGACGCCATCAACTCCCAGCAGATTGAGGGAGCACTGGTTGGCAAGTACGCTGCCAGCCTCATCCAGGTGCTTCAAGGACGCAAGACCAATGTCAACCTGACGGGAGGCATCACTCTCGAACAGATAACCGGAATGGAGGTAAAATAAAATGGGACGCCGGCTTCAATTTGACACCAAAGGCAACGAGAAGCAGAAGGAAGTGGCTCGGTTATGGCTTGATGACTCAGTCACTGACATTCTGTATGCTGGCACGAAAGGTGCTGGCAAATCCTACCTCGGGTGTTCTTTGATAGCCGGCGATGCCCTCACCTACCCGGAGACATTTTATTTTATTGCGCGTAAGACGGCTGCCGACCTGGTCCGGTACACAATCCCCTCCATCTACGAGGTATTTGCCCACTGGGGCATCACGGAGAACTACTACCACTTTAATGGCCAATACAACTTCTTCGAGTTGTACAACAAAAGCCGCATCTACCTCATCGATGCCAAGTATAACCCCAGTGACTCCATGTACGAGAGGTTCGGTTCCATGCAGATGACTCGGGGATGGATTGAGGAGGGTGGCGAGTTTATCCGCGAGGCGAAGACCAACCTCCAGGCTTCCATCGGTCGATGGAAGAATGACGTCTACAAGCTGGCTCCCAAACTCCTCATCACCTGCAACCCGTCCAACAATTTCCTCTACACGGACTACTACAAGCCATGGAAGGAGAACAAGCTGCCTCCTTGGCGTCGGTTCGTCAAAGCTCTGCCCCAGGACAACAAGACTCTCCCAGACACGTATATTGAAGGGCTTCTCCAGAACCTGACCCAGTCGCAGATCGAGCGACTGGTCTTTGGCAACTGGGAGTATGACGATGATCCGAATTGGCTGGTCGACTATGATGCAGTGTGCGACATGTTCAGCAATGAGTTCGTACTCCCGACGGGCAATCGGTTCATTAGCACTGACCTTGCCGGGAAAGGACGAGACAGTTGGGTGGTTGGAACCTGGGACGGCATGGTCTGTCGGATCCCCATCGCCAAAGGCTTCTCGGAAGGCAAGGAGATGGAGGAGAAGATCGCTAAATTGGCCACTGGTCTGAAAGTCCCCCGGTCCAGCATCGTCTCTGACGCTGACGGACTTGGGTTCTACTTGGAGAGCTACCTGAAAGGCATCCGGGAGTTTCACGGAGGACAGTCAGCTATTGACTCCAAGACGTACAATAACATCAAGTCGGAGTGCGCATTCAAGCTGGCGGAGCTCATCAACAAGCGCCAGATCCACATCATCTGCTCTCCCGAAGTTCAGGAGAAGATCAAGCAGGAGATGACGGTCCTCAAGTCCAAGAACACGAACTCCGCTGAGCAGAAGCGAGAGCTCATCTCCAAGGACACCATGAAGCAGCTCCTCGGAAGGTCACCGGACTTCCTGGACATGCTCATCATGCGAATGATATTTGAGATCAAGCCGAAGGCGACTGGCATGAAGTCCGCCAAAATAATAATCCCCACAAAACGATGATACTGGACATTATAACCCTCATCCACAACATGGTCAAGATGGTCAATCCTCTGGCCGTCTTTGAGTGTGACCAGGCTCGAATGCTGAACGTCAAAGTAGACACGATGAAGAGGTTTGTTACAGACTCGGACGGCAATCGGGTATCGTCCGACTTCGTCTATGTTGAGGAGCCCACCACTGGCTACTACGATACCCCGTACCGGGGCTACCCCACTCAGCGTACCATCATGCAGATATACTTCTGCAAGTTTGAGCCTATGGCCAACGATGCCTACAAAGGCGACACGAAGTTTAGCAAGAACTCGCCCACCATCGGACGACTGGAGTTGAAGAAACAGATTGAGGAGCAGATGGTTCGACCTTTCCTCTACTTGCTCAAGAACTCCCAACTGGTCAAGCAATTCCCGGAAATCATGAGCACCGTTCGGGTACTATACCCGCCCCCCAGGTTTGATGCCAACGAGGTCAGTGTGGGACTGGAGTTCACCTTCAAGCAGGACTGGTGTATCGATATGTACAAGGACAGGATCTGGCGTCCCCTCCTTGAAGTGGTAAAGCCCGGGTTTGACTTATCGGGGCACACTATATTCTTCGACCGACAGGACTTGCCCGTGCCGGTCTATCCCCCGGCATGGAACCAATCCCTGTTTCATGAGACGGGTCTCCCGCTACTGGTATTCTCCATCTCGCAAACAGACAATTTTGTTGCACAACTTACTGTTGATGGGAATGGCGACGTGGTAGTAGATTACCCATGGACCAAAGAGGATGGGTGGAAAAAGTCGAGTATGACGTACCCCAACCCGGGCCCCGGATATGAGTTTATAGTCAACTCAATAGAAATTGAAGACATCCCCGAACAGTATTGGAGTCTCAAACATTGCTACATAAAATGATCCAGCGAATCGACATACAAGGCGGTCAGATGACGTTCGGCCAACGCATAGAGCTTGGCCGGATCATCACTGAAAAGGAGTTGACTGACATCGACAAGATGAAGGAAGGAATGCAATGTCTTGGGGTCAAATGGAATCTGAGGAACACCTCAGAAATTGTCGAGTACTGGTACGAGGTTCTCATGGGCATTAAGTACTGGATTGAACGAGAACAGGCTGAGCTCAAGTATGAGCCCAGTGCCGAGGAGAAGGCAGCCGGTATTGCTCAGTTTTCTCTTTTGGTTGGCGAGATGGCTACCATCACTGCACTGGCCAAGGACTACTCGAAGGACCCGGACGAGATCCTGGAATGGAAATACGGCAAGGTGTACAACCTCCTTTTCACCAACTTGCAGAGCCACCTCTTCCGGGAGCGACTGAACAAGGAACTGGAGCGTAAGGCTCAACAGAAAGCTAATGCTCGCAAACCCAGAAACAAATGGCGGTAGAGCTGGAACAGATATTGGCTGAGGGTCTCACTCAGATGCGGGACGGGATCATCCGGGCATCACAGGACGCCGGGCAGGAAGCTTCGGGCAGAACCTATGCTCAGATAACAGTTCAGACGGGTCGAGAAGGTGAAACAGTTTGGGGGACAATCGAAGCCCCGAACTACTTCTACACTCTCATCCGGGGACGAGGTCCTGGAAAGATCCCCGCCAATTTGGGACAGATCATCATGGAGTGGGCAAAGCTCAAAGGAATCACCTTCTCGGACCCGAAGGACCTGGTCCGATTCGGAAATGCCACTGCATGGAAGATAAAACGGGAAGGCTCGGAGCTTTATCGCAATCACATTTACGTTGACCTGGTCGACACTCCCGCTGATAACTTCGAGGAGTACTTGGCTCAACACTTAGACCGGGCAATGAAGGTCCTCATTGAAGAGTCATTCATTCCTGACAACAATATGGACCACGGATATATAATATAGCGCGATATGGCAATCACCAAACAACCGGCTGACGATTCCTTCTACTCAGCATATTCGCAAATACCAGTTGAGACTGACGACTCAACATCTGGACTCGAGATCGAGACCCAAAACTTCGACGAGGACAATATGGTCTCGTTGAACATTGTAGACAGTGAGATGATCGAGGTAATTGACAACAGTGCTGGCACAGGAAACTTTTTCTACAAAGCATTTCCGATTTTCCGCAAAGTGGTAGCTGGGGAATGGTATGCTTTTAGTGCTGATTCTGGCACAGGAAATAAGGCAACAGTTATGAGTGTCTCTCTGTACCAGGGGACTGCTTCTGGAGTTATTATTGAAGGGACTGAAATGGCTACAACGAATTTGGCTATTGGAACCTCCATGTCATGGAGATTTCAAGTAAGGACAGATCTTGCTATAACCGGACCCACCACTGTACTGTTAGTCTATGCTGGGGCCAAGGGGTCAACAGCTGGAGTGAAGATTACTCTCAACAAAATGAGATTGGCATACGGCCAAAACTTTATCCACTATAGTCCCAGTTCAGTGATGGCAGCGAACTCATTAACTGAAAGCATCGACATCCACAGGGATTCTGGATTTGGGACGACGAAAAAATACGATCTCAGCTTTTTAGCTAAAGCCGGATTCCGGGACGACAGATCAAGAACATTTCCGTACATAAACTCACTCATCGGCTTTGCCATTGACTACAGTCTCATATCGGCATATGCTTACAGGGGAATCGGCGAACAAAACTTCAATGTCCGGTATGCCTCCCGGGGAGTTCGGCCCAGAGGCTACAACGTCAACTTCTCTAGGTCTAACATAGGACTGGCATTGTCTGACCGGACTCCCGATAGCGACAGAAACCTGTACGTGAAGAAATACTACGGGTACCCGTATTTCGTCACACTATTTCCGAAAGGAGCTTTGGGATTAACTCCTGTCACTCCGATTGACGTTCGTGTTAAAATTACGGGAGCTTCTGCCGAAACTCAATTTGATATTTCCAGCCGACTCAACATCCCACTTGTGTACGAATTTGATGATGAGATTAGAAGTGGAGCCGACTACGTAAAACTCAGACCTTCTAGAGGATCATACTCTGATCAAGCATGGAACATCATGTTCGTCGATACAGAGGCACCTTGCAACCCATTCTACATTCGCTGGATAAACCAGAAAGGCGGATGGGACACTTACATGTTTGAGCAACACAAGAAGTATACGCAGGAGGTTGACCGGGGAGACCAATACGTATTAGCGAATTCCAGAGACCCCTATGTCTCACAGACGAGGGGGGAGTTAGCTCCAGAGTTTAAAAACATAGTCCAAGCTGGAGCAGAACAGCTTGATGAGACCGACTTCAACTTGCTCAAAGGAATTGCTCTCTCGCCTTTGGTCCAGGTTTACAACTATCAAGTTGGAGCATGGCAACGAGTCCTAGTAAATGACACGGACTTAACTTGGGACACTAAGGCCCCACGGAACACTGTTAGCTACGAGTTCCAGCTTATTGACGAACAAACTCAGTGGTAATATGAACTACGAACTACTCATGAAAGGCATTGACGGCGAGGTCTGGTCACTGGACCTCCCGCTGGATGCTCCTGCGATGAATTACCAGATCAACAATCTGGCGGAGCTGAAAGACAGGAATGCCTCGTACTCCCAGCGGATCAGTCTGCCCAGGACGACCCATAACGAGCAAGCATTCCAATTCAGTTTTGTAGTTGGCTCAGGTTCGTATGTGCCATACATGAAGTTTCCTTGCCAACTATTCTATGAGGGAGCACTCATATCCCCGGTTGGAGCAGTATTGAACATCGTAGACGTGTCTGACACGTCAATAGGAATCCAGATTCTCGGAGCGACCGCTGACTTGTTCGACACCCTCAACAACACTGACGCGAAGGATCCCGGAACTGGCATGTTCCTCCTCAAGTGGTACACGGACACAATGGGACAGGCCGAGCGATACCTTTCCGGCCCCGAAGAGGCTAAAGTCCTGTACTTTTGGCTGTATGCAACTCTACAAAAGAACCCGAACATCCCCCCGATCTCCATGGAGGCAATCGGGCAAGTCCGGGAGTTGGACAAGTTCTATCCCCATCTCAACTGGTATGACTTGGTGACATGGATATTCGACCGAGCAGGTTACAGTCTTGAGACAGACGTGGATCCAGTTGACCGGAGGGAAATGTTTTTGCCTTGCACTTACCCCGTTTTGGCAGACAACCCCAATGCTCCGAAAGCATCCGGGACTGGCTGGATCCAGGATCCCCCGATTGGCACTACAGTAGGGGTGATATGGCAAGGATACCCCGGAGTAACTCTCAGTGACCCGGTCGCTGGACGCTTGATGATGGGCACCGTATCCGGAACATTCAGCTGGATGACTTTGTGGGACACGACCATCAAGTTCAGATTCTCATGGTCCAATATTTCTGCCATTCGGAATGGATCAGTGGCAGTCCAAGTTACCCACTACAAGAACGACGGGACCAGTGCTATAGTGTTGACCAGATCCTGGTCGTCCGGATCTTCCGGCAGCGCTTCGGTCGACATCCCGATGGAGGCAGGAGAGCACATCCTGGTGTCCGGATCTCTCGCCACAGTCAATCCCTCTGCCAATCAGTATGACATGAGGTTCCCGGTCAGCATTACTGCTCCTCCCGTGCCGGAAACTTCGCCGGGGGATAAGCCCCAGCCCGGGCTAACCTATGACCTCCTGGCCTCTACTGGATTTAAGAGCTTGGGAGACATAGTCAAAGCTTTCTTCCAGCTGTTCGGGCTAACCATCGACGTGAATCCCGCTACCAAAGTAGCAAGAGCATACTCGGTTCAGGAGTTCTACAACAGACGAAGCTCGTCCGGGAAGAATTGGTCTGACAAGCTGATAAAAGGTAAGGACACAAAACTTACCTTCCAGTTATCCAGCTATGCCCAGTCCAACGAGATAAAGCTGGAGGACAACAAGGACAACAACGTTACTGACTCGTACAAGTTCAGCATCCCGGACGTCAACCTCCAGCCCACTAAACTCCTGTTCCAAATTGGGTTCTTGGCAGGACTCAACCAAACTCTCTATGACGAGGACAGTACGGGCAAGATCCACACACTTGCTAACTACCCGATCTGGACTATCAATAGAGGCCGGGTGGAGAACGGGGAAATGACCGAGACGACTTGGGAGTACAATGCTCTCAGTAAGCCGATGGTCGTCTACATCAATAAGTCTGACTATATGTGGCCCCAGGTAAGTGTAGGCTACACCCTTACACGAGTACGACTATACACAGCATACTTCAGAAATTTGAATTACTACGTTCCGAAGTACTACGGCAAGCTCATCAACAATATACTCAAAAGACCAAAGATCCTACAGACCCAGATTCTTTTGGACTCGCTCGACATCCAAAACCTGGACCTGTTCAACCCGATATGGCTGGAAGAGCATGGGTTCTGGTTCTACGTCTCGAAGATAAACAACTTCCAAGCTGGAAAGATAACCAAAGTGGACCTAATACGCATGTAATATGGCCGAAGAACAGAAAAGCACAATTTACAATGTCAAGGTAACAGCTGAGGATGCCCTCAAGACGTTAGCCGAATTGAAACTCCGGTCCCAGGAGCTGAGGGATCAACAGAAGGCTCTGGGCAAAGTGACCGAGGAGAATGCCCAAGAATACTACGCACTTGACAACCAGATCAAGGCAATCAACAGCGAGGCGAATAAGTACCAGAAGCAAATCCAGAACAACATTAAGCTCCAGAACCAACAGGAGGCAAGTTTAGCAAAACTTAGAACCCAGCTGGCTTTGGACAATGCCGAGTTTGTAGAGCTGGGCAACTCAATGCAGGACGCGGCTCGTAAAGCCGAGCTCGGCAAGCGCATTGCAGAAACCACCGAGGAGCTCAAAGCTCAGGAGGAGGCACTCGGGGACTATCGCCGGTCAGTTGGTAACTACGAGAAGGCAACGGAGAACCTCAAGCAGGAACTCTCCGACCTTACCCAGACACTCATCCAGATGGCTCAGTCCGGGGATACGAGTTCTGAGACGTTCAAGGAGATGATTAAACGAGCCGGTGAACTGAAAGGAGCTGAGGACCTGGTCAATACAGCTATATCCAACGTTGGTAAAGGAACTGAAACCATACAGGCAGTTACCAGCGCCACGTCAGCTTTGACTTCCATATGGGGCCTTTGGACCACAGCCACTCAGGTACTGGGGAGCGAGAATGAGGAGCTCAATGCTACCATGACGAAGATGATAACCATCATCACGGCTCTTTCCTCTTTGTCTTCTCTCCAAGCAGCTCTCTCCAAGACCGAAGCCACTTATCGAGCTGCATCTAACTTGGTTCAGCTGGTTGGCATCAACCAGACTCTCGCCGAGACGAAAGCGATAGCTGCTAAAAATGCCGTACAAGGAGCTGGCAACATCCTCACCAAAGCAGCAGCAGCTGCCACATGGCTTTGGAACGCGGCTTTGGCTGCCAACCCCGTTGTATTGGTGGCAGCGGCAGTGGGCGGGTTGGTGGCTGGAGTGGTTGCTCTTACGAGCGCATTTAACAGTAATACGGAAGCTCAGGAGAAAGCAACCCGGGCAATGAAGGCATACAATCGAGCTGCCGAAGCCTCCACGTATGTACTGGATCAGATCGAGACCAAGCGGAACACTCTGTCCAAAGCCGAGGAGATCCGGGGCAAACGGGAGATCGAGAACCTCAAAGCCAATCATGCCACGTCGGAACAGATCGCCGAAGCTCAGCTTAAAACAGCCAACAAGCTCCGCGAGATTGAAATGGATGCAGCTCGTCAAAGACAGATGGCTGCAATGGGTGAGTTCGACTCCTTGAAGAAGGTGATTGCAGCCAAGGAGGAAGAGCTCAACACGTGGTCCGGAAGCTTGGACAAATACAAGGAAGCCAAAAAGGAACTCGATGGCCTGAAAGGTCGATACCAAGAACTGTTCCGGACAATCGAGAATGAAGGAGCCGCAATTGCTAACTTGGCTCTCGAGACTGCAATAGCCAACAGGGAGGCTCAGCAGTCCATTGCCGATAAGGCTCTGAAGGTTGCTTTGAAGAATTCGGAAGCCATGCAGAAAATCCGGGAAGACGATCTCAGGTTTCAAACAACATTCCAGTCTACGAGCATCGCCATCCGGATGGAGTATGAAAGGAAACTCTACAAGGCAGCTCAGGATGGAGCCCGGGAGCGTCTCGCTCTCCAAAAAGCTCACGGCAAAATCACTAACAAGGAGTATCAGACGGCTCTGAATGCCATGGCTCGGTCCGACAAGCAGTTCTACGAGAACCAAGCCAAACAGCTTAATGATTACCTTGCTGGGGTGAGAGCCAACATATTGGCTGTAGCCTCCGGAGGCACAGTCGACATGCAGATTGCCCAGGTTACTCAGAAGTACCAGGACGCCATGAAGGAGCTGGCCAACATTCAGCCTCCTCAGTTCGTGAGAGGTATGAGCGAGGAGGAATACCAGAAAGAGTATGCCGCTTATGAGCAGTTCCTGGTCAACAGAGCCGAACTCGAGAAACAGATTCAGCAGAACCTCCAGGATGAAATCAAAAAGATCCGCGAGGACGCTACCAAACAGCAACTTGACCGGTTCAACCAAGTTCTCAACAAACAGTATGCCGAAGATCTCTCAAAGGCAGCGGACAACGAGAGAAAGAAGCTGGAGCTCGAGAATGAGATGCTCCAGAAACAAATCGAAGCCAGGAAAGCTGCCGGGGAGAAAACCTATGAGCAGGAGGCCCAGCTCCGAGCCAACAATCTTCGTCTCCAGCAAATGGACCTCGACAAGGAGCTCACTCAAGCCGAGTTAAATCACAAGTCCAAGTATGATGTCCGGAAAAGGTATCTGGAGGCAGAGTTGGCAGCAGCTCAAGGAAACGAGGACGCCATTGCTCAGATCCAACTTGAGATGGCCGAGAATGAGGAGGCTTTATGGGAGGAGCGAATTGAGAAGCTCAGGGAGTATGCTGAAATAGCATCCGGCTTTGCTAATGCTTTCAATGACTTGGCCAGTGCTCTCGGGGAGCGCCGGGTTCAGGAGGTAGAAGAACAATACAGCCGGGAGGAGCAGGTATTGGCAAACATGTACGCTAATGGCCAAATCACGGAGGCCAAGTACAACGAGAAGAAAATCAAGATGGAGAAACAGAAGGAGAAGGAGTTGGCCAAAATCGAACGGGAACAAGCTATCCGGGAGAGGGCAATGGGATCCTTCGAGATTGGCATCAATACTGCCATCTCCATCATGGCATCGGCTAAAATGGGATTCCCTTTGGCTATCCCGTTCATTGCAGCAGCTGCGGCTTTGGGAGCAGTTCAGATGGCAGCTCTTTGGGCAGCTCCTCTGCCGAAAGCCGCAAGAGGTAAATACATTGAGGGACCCAGTCATGCCGCTGGAGGAGTGCACATTGAGGCGGAAGGGGGAGAGACCATCATTAATAAGAAGTCGAGTCGACTGTTCCTCCCTCTCCTGTCAGCCATAAACGAACTTGGTGGCGGGGTCCCCTTCGTGAAAGTTGGGGCGGACGGGGGATATGCTCTTCGGTCATTTGCTAAGACCCCGGAACCCATGACCCAGTTTGATCTGTCGAGAACAATCCAGGAAGCATTTGGCCAAGTGTCGGTGATTGCTACAATCGAAGACATCCGGAGGGAAGATGCTAACTACGTGCAGATTCAGGACCGGGCTAATTTTTAAATAGTCCAGCACAAATAGTATTTCAATATCTATTAGGAATAATTATATTTGTATCGAAATAATTTGGCACATGATATTCATCAACTTAAAAGGCGCAATTGACTCAGAAGAGAATCGGGTCATGATGGAGCTTTGGGGTGGGACCTCAGAGATCTGCTCCGTGGAGACCTTCCGTCGGGTACTTGATGAACACCCCGACGAACAGGAGGTGTGCATCAACATTGACTGTGACGGGGGCTCTGTTGAGGAGGGCTTCAAGATTTACGACTTTCTTCGCATGAGTGGGAGGACGATATATACAAATATTGTCGGGGGATGCCACTCGATGGCAGTATGTATCCTGTTGGCAGCTCCGGCAGAGAACCGGTCTGCAAACAGGAATTGCCGGGCACTCATCCATCGGGTATACATGCCGGTCGGGGATTGGCTCACTTCCGACGATGCTCGTAGCATTGCCGAGGAGCTTGCTCTGGAGGAGGAGGCTATTCTTGACGTGTATGTCGAGAGAACAGGTCAGGACCGGGAACGGCTCCGCAATGTCATGCATGAGGAACGCATCCATGATGCCAAATCACTTCTTGACTTGGGATTCATTTCCAAAATCAATTCATACAACACAAACCAAATTTTTAATGCTATGGCAAAAAACGAAAAAAGCGCTTATGAGAAATTCATGAGCAAAGTCAAGGCATTCCGGAATGGCAAGAAAGGCGCTCCCGCCAACTTCGACTATCTGGATGCTGAGGGTCAGGTCGTTCTCCAGACCGTAGGTGAAGAGGACAATCTGGCCGAAGGCGTAGAGGCAACTCTCGCCAACGGCGAGACGTCGGGCACTGTCGTTCTGGAAGACGGCCGGGTGGTTACTGTCGAGGACAACATCGTCACCAGCATCGAGATGGGGGACACCGAGTCTCTCGAGGACCGCGTTGCAGCACTGGAGGCGATGCTCGACGAGGCAACGAACCTCATCGAGGAGCAGGAGAACGAACTCCGCAACCTCCGTGGTAGCAACTACCGCCCGAAGAACCGCAAGACGGTTCTGCCCGGAGGCAAGAAGCCCGAACCCTCGGCAGCTGACCTCAAGAACGAAGCTCGCGAAAAGCTCCAGAAGGTCAACGCTGCCAAAAAGATTCTCAAGTAGTCAAACTCAAAAACTTTAAGAACTATGGCAGCTAAAAATGGCGGATTTCTTGACATGGACAAGTTCACTTTTTGTGGACTTGTCATTCAGGCAATCTCGGAGATGATTATGGAGGACACCATTCAGGGTCCTGACATCAACTCCATTCACACAGTCTTCCCCGACATCGTCACTAACACTGAGGTGGGTTACATCGGCGAGGGCGGCATGGTCGGCGTGGTCAACACCGGGTGTAACCCGACTCCTCAGACGTGGAGCATCAACACCCGCAAGCTGAAGTGGGAACCTGGCACCTGGGAGATCCTCCTGGCCCAGTGTTACACCGATCTCCAGCAGTCGGCAACTATCTACTCCCTCCGCACCGGCGTCGATATTCCGGATTTCACGGACACCGACTACATGAACATCGTCATCGAAGTTCTGGAGCGCTCCATTATGGACTTCTGGTACCGCCTGTTCTGGTTCAACGACAAAAAAGCCAAGAACGTTACCGAAAGCGGTATCATTACGGATGGGCTCAACCTGAAATTCTTCACCATCATCGACGGTTTCTGGAAACAGATTACCACACAGGTTACAGCCAATCCGTCCCAGCGCGGAGCAACAATTACGGAAAATGCCGGGGCATCTTACGCAGCTCAGAAGCTTACTCCGGACAAGGCCAAGGAGTACATCCAGTCGGTCGTGTTCAGTGCCCCGCTTCTGCTCCGTCAGCAGTCTGACAAATTCATTCTCGTTACCCAGTCGGTCTACGATGCTTATCAGCAGTCTCTTATGGACGCTTGCTGCCTCGAGTCGGCTCGCTTGGCTCTGCTGAATGGCATGGAGGCTCTCAGCTTCAATGGCATCCCGGTCATCGCAATGCCCATCTGGGACAAGATCATCGCTACGTCGGAAGACACTGGCACGAAGCTCAACAACCCCCATCGAATCCTCTTCACCTCGAAGAGCGTCCTCGGCGTAGGTGTTGACGCAATCGACAGCTTCGAGAAGATGCGGATCTGGTACGAGTACAAGGACCGCATGGTCTACGTAGAACTGATGGGTCGGGCGGATGCCAAGCTCACTAACCCGGATCTGTTCTCGGTAGGTATCTAATCCTCAAAAATCTAAGAAAATGGCAGGACTTGATTGTTCTAAAATCAAAACAGGATTCATCAACCAGGTGTGTGGTAAGCCGGCAATCGCCGGCACCACCGCCAGGGTGATTCTCCTCAGCTACTCGGACATCGACAAATCGAAGTCTGTTGTAACTGACAACGTTATCTCTTCGCTCATCCTCAAGGCCGGTGCCACTGGTTACGAAGTCGACTCGCTGCCCAACGCAACAGTTGGCTCGGACACCATCAATGCTGGCACGTATCTCAAGACCCACCAGCACAACGTGGTCGTCCGAATCTTCAAGAAGTCGGAAGCAGCCAAGAAGTTCGTAAACGGCCTGACCAATGCCCGCGTCATCGCTATCGTCGAGAACAACGACACCGGAGACAACGGGGACACCAAGTACGAGGTGTATGGCTGGGACTCGGGTCTGGAGCTCACCGAAATCACTGTCACTACCGAAATGACCGACGGCGTCGCTTACCAGGTAACTCTGGCCAACGGTACCATCGCTCAGGAAGGTTCGCTCCCGATGAGCCTCTTCAACACGGATGAGAAGACCACAGACCTCATGGTAGACGGGCTTCTGGCTGGCGGAACGGAGTGTACTGTACCGGCTATCCTGCGGTTTTACCCGTCGGAAGGCCAGACTAAAATTGGTAACGACGTGCCACTCACTCTGCAGAGGTCCGCGTGTACCAGCGTCTCCGGAACGGTTACCATGCCTCCTACGCCAACTTCCACCAAGCCGGCAGAGGCATTCCCGGGGTCTGGTCTTCCGGCAAATTACGTGTTCCTGAACGACGCTGGCCAAGCAGCTGCAAATCCTCCCGTTCTTCAATACTTGAAGGGCAATGTTGGGGCTACAGCAAATTGGGGAGCAAGTATCGTTGACACAGACATCCGTAAGGATTATGTCAACGGGGAATACGTAGTCATTCTCTCCACATACGCCGGAGTACCTAAGTAGTAACGGCTATGGCTGACATGCTCGAAAGACTGAGAGCTTACCAATCCAAGTATGGGTCCCTGAAAGGCGAAGCCTATCGGGCCCATACATTGGAATTGGAAAAGAACCCCGCTCTCCATCGAGAAGTAGACGAACTTTCTCGGTACTTTTTGAATAAGCCAGTTTCCCGATGCGGCTTCTGCCTGATCGAAGCCGACTTAGCACTAAGACGAATAACAGAACAACAAATGAAAAACGTAGCACACCCCGATTACGAACTCCGAGCAGGTACTCTGCTCCACGACCCAATCAACAAAGAGTTCAGCAAGATCCTCACTCCGAGAAACATCACGGAGGAGCTTTGCTTGTACCACATCGCATTCAACAAGGATGCTCTTTCGTACTTCACCCGGGTCCCCGAAGACCTGAACGACCGGCTGGAGAAGTTCATGGCACGTTACGGCAAGGAGATGCCGGACAAGGACGTGGAAATCAAGAAGCGTCAGGCTCAGGTTCTGAGCAAGCAGATCGAGTCCGTGAAAACCGAACTCGAAGAGCTGAACAAGAAACAGATCGAGCTGAACGCCAAGCTCGAGGAGTACTCCAAAGCCATGGAGGCAATCCATGCCATTCTCGACTCGGCATCCGCCGAGGAGAAGACCGAGGAGAAGACCGAGGAGAAGACCGAGGAGAAGA